>Ga0065723_100489_pt1 | contig 101336 bp, 113 predicted proteins | sample TheenrcuSG05Z960_FD_59110 | JGI IMG/M metagenome (GOLD analysis project Ga0065723, IMG submission 59110) | Thermophilic enrichment culture from UC Davis - Sample SG0.5Z960 | ecosystem: Engineered > Solid waste > Grass > Composting > Bioreactor | place: USA: University of California, Davis
ATTCGTCTTCGTCCGACGGCACGGCGGAACTGGCGGCGGCGCACGGCGCGCGGGTCGTCACCGTGGCGCGGGGCGAATTCGACCACGGCGGCACGCGCAATCTGGCCGCCCGGCAGGCCACGGGGGACGTGCTGGTGTTTCTCACGCAGGATGCGCTTCCCGTGGATGATGAGGTTTTGGCGGCGTTGGTGCGGCCCCTGGGGGAGGAAGGCGTAGCGGCGGTTTGCGGCCGGCAGGTGCCCCGTCCCGGCGCCGACGTGCTGGACAGGACGGCGAGAGAGTTCAATTATCCGCCCGAGCCGTCCCGGAAAACATTGGCGGACGCGGACCGGTACGGGATCAAGACGTTTTTTTTCAGCAATGTCTGTTCGGCGGTGCGCCGGGATGCGTTTGAAAAGGCTGGCGGATTCCCCGAGCCGGCCATCCTGAACGAGGACATGATCCTGGTCGCCCGCCTGATGCTGGCCGGGTATGCCGTGGCGTACGAACCCGGCGCGCGGGTCTGGCATTCCCACCGGTATTCGCCGGCGCAGCAGTTCCGGCGGTATTTCGACATTGGCGTTTCCCTGCGCATGAACGACTGGTTGCTGCGATACGCCAGGGCGGAAGGCGAAGGCGTCCGGCTCCTGCGCCACCAGTTGCGCGTCCTCTTCCGCGAACGCCGCTGGGAAACGGCGCCGCGCCTCGCGATGGAGGCGGCGGCCAAGTACGCCGGGTACCGCATCGGGCTCGCGTACCGGAAACTGCCGCTTTTTCTTTGTCGGCGGTTCAGCATGCACCGGCATTTCTGGGATCGGGGAAAACCGCATGGACTGAAACCGGATGGTTCGGGAACGGGAGTCTGATTTGCAATATTTTGCGCGGGATCCCAGCAGGTTATGCGCCTTCCGGGCGGGTTTCCGGCGCACACTAAACCCGGATTCCCTCGCAAGGGACCGGGGAGGTGCGATCGGGATGGCACGCGGAAAAAACGGCGGGCGAAAGCCTCTGGTGCCGGAATGCAAGCCCGCGCTGGAACGGATGAAATATGAAATCGCCGCGGAACTGGGGCTGTCCGGTGTGCTGGCAGCAGCGGGAAACGCGGCGGACGCGGAATTTGCCGCCGAACTGGGCGACGCCCCGGCGGCGGGACACCGGCTCGGGCGACCTTACCTGGGCCACATCACCGCCCGGGAAGCGGGGCTCATGGGCGGCAATATCACGCGCAGGCTGATCGCCCAAAGTGAAAGCGGCATTATCTAACAAGGCCAGGCATGGGCAAGTCCCGGGCTTTGCGGCGGCTTGCCCATGTGTCCTCAAAGGCAACGTTCCGAAGCCGCCGGTCGGCTTGTTGAAACCGGGCGAATGCCGATTGACACGGGACGACAGTTTCGCTATCATTCAAATGAAGGTCCGAGCAATTCAACCTTTTCCGGGCGGAAAAGGTTCATTTTTTGTGTCGGGAGGGGAAGCCCGTGGGCGCGACGGGGAGACGCTTGTTCACCTCCGAGTCGGTGACGGAAGGTCACCCGGATAAAATTTGCGATCAGATTTCCGACGCGGTCCTGGATGCGTTTCTGGCTGCAGATCCTTATGCGCGCGTCGCTTGCGAAGTGGCCGTGACCACCGGGCTGGTGGTCATCATCGGCGAAATTTCCAGCAAGGCGGACAACATCAACATTCCGGCCATCGCCCGCCGCACGATCCGTGATATCGGCTATACGCGGGCCAAGTACGGCTTTGACGCCGATACCTGTGCGGTGATCAGTTCGCTGAACGAACAGTCCCCCGACATCGCGCAAGGGGTCAACGCCGCCCTGGAAAGCCGGGACGGGCAGGATGTCTCCCGGGAGACCGAGAACATCGGCGCCGGCGACCAGGGGCTGATGTTCGGTTTTGCCACCAACGAAACACCCGAATACATGCCGCTGCCCATCGCCCTGGCGCACCGCCTGTCGCGCCGGCTGGCCGAAGTGCGCAAGAACGGCACGCTTCCCTATTTGCGGCCGGACGGCAAGACGCAGGTGACCATCGAGTACGAAGGCGCCCGGCCCGTCCGCGTCGAAACCATTGTCGTTTCGACCCAACACGCGGAGAATGTCACCCTGGAACAGATCCACCACGACGTGCGGGAACACGTCATTCGGCCGGTGGTGCCGGAAGAGTGGCTGGACGGGGATACGAAATATTTCATCAACCCGACGGGGCGGTTCGTCATCGGCGGACCGCAGGGCGACGCCGGCCTGACCGGCCGCAAGATCATCGTCGACACGTATGGCGGTTACGCGCGGCACGGCGGCGGGGCGTTCTCCGGCAAGGACCCGACCAAGGTGGACCGTTCCGCCGCGTACGCAGCCCGTTACGTGGCGAAGAACATCGTCGCCGCGGGTCTGGCCGACCGGTGCGAGATTCAGCTGGCCTACGCCATCGGCGTGGCCAATCCCGTGTCGATCAGCGTCGATACCTTCGGCACGGGCAAAGTCGCCGACGAGAAGCTGGTGAAGCTGATCCGCGAACATTTCGACCTGCGTCCGGCAGGCATCATCCGGATGCTCGATCTGCGCCGTCCGATTTATCGCCAGACGGCGGCGTACGGCCATTTCGGGCGCAACGATCTCGATCTGCCGTGGGAACGGCTTGACAAAGCCGATTTGTTGCGACAAGCCGCGTTGGGCTGAACGCGGATTCGGCGGGGGAGCAACCCCCGCCTATTTTTTTGCGTTTATAGATATGGAAAATATTCGGGACTGGCGAACCCTAAAATTGCACCTTTTGTCCCTAAAAACGCCAACCGGCCAGTCCGAAATAAAAAGTACCAGTATGTCCGTTTTCGGAGGTCAGATCATGCGGAGTTTCCGGGCAGTTTCCACGCTGGCAACATCCAACCCTCGCATTCGGACTATCTCCGCCATAGTGTCTTTTTTGCTGTGTGTCGACCTTTTGCTGTCATTCCTGATTTTTTCGGATCCGGTCTCGGCCGCCGGCACTCCGATTCCCCACAAAAGACTCACTCCGGTCTCGGGGACATCCATCGTTCCTTATCGCGATCTTGTCATCGAGTTCGACGAGCCCGTATATCGGGGAACCGGAGAAATCGAGCTGTGGGGATCCGCGAAGATCGCATCGATCCCGGTGGACGATACAACCCGGGTGCAGCTGGACAACGGCGGCAGGAACGTGGTCATCCAATTCAATCTCGATCCCGCAAGTTTGGACCCGACCCAGAGCTATTCCGTCGTCGTTCCCGAGGGGGCTTTTTACGTCAAAAGAAACAACGGGAATTACCCCCATGCCGGCATCGCCCCGGGTGAATGGAATGTTCGGTTCAAAACGTTCGGCGGCGACGAAATCGACACGAATTCCCTTTTCCCGGCGCGCGAAGAAGCGTTCGTGGTTGCGGGCAAATCCATCAACCTTCGGTTTTCGTTCAAGGAAATCGCCAAAAAGGGAACGGGTTACCTGCGCATCCGGCGCAAAGAAGACGACGTCATCGTTCAGTCGGTCAACGTGAATGCCGTGACGATCACGGATGATACGTCAACCGGCACCTCGCGGGTTACCGCGGGGCTGAGCAAGCTGGATTACGACACGGAGTATTACGTGACGATCGATCGCGGGGCTTTTTTGGATCAGTATGACAACCCGTTCGAAGGCGTCGCGGACAAAAACTTCTGGTCGTTCAAGACCGAACCGCGTCTGGACACGGCCCGGCCCAAGGCCGTTTCCTATACGCCGGCGATAAACGGAACGCTGGGCAATCTCCAGGGCTCGCTGTCCATCGAATTCGACGAGCCCGTGTTCCCGGCCGGAGGATTCATCCATATCAAGCGCAACACTTCGGGCCAGCCGCTGTTCTGCGCCATTCCCGTGCAATCGTCCGCCGTGACGGTGAACGAAAAAACGGTGCGGATCAGCCCCGTCGATTACGGCTGCGGCCCGTTTGTGAACAACACCCAGTACATTGTGGAGATCGGTGACGATGCGTTCAGGGACGCGTCGGGCAACTATTTTGCCGGCGTGTCCAACTGGACGTTCAAGACAAGCCGGGACAAGACCGCTCCGTCGGTGTCGTCCTATTCGCCGTCGCGGGGTTCGTCGAACGTGAGCGTCGCGCTGAAGACGTTTACGATCGTCTTCAACGAACCGGTGCAGGTGGTATCGGGAACGGCGCATCTGTTTCCCACGAACAACCCGAATTCCCGGCAGACGCTGTCGATGGCGGTGGACCCGTCCAACAACCGGAGGGTGAACCTCACGTATTCCGGCGCCAATCTGGCGGCCAACACGCAGTATTCCATCACGATTCCGGAAGGCGCGATCCAGGACTTGGCCGGCAACGAATTCCAGGGCATCCTGGGAACGTTCCAGTGGACGTTCCGCACCGGAGGAGGAGGGACGGCGCCCGTACTGGAGAGAGCCGAGATGGACGGGTCGTCGGCCATCCTGCTGATATTTAACGTGACGTTGAGCAAAGACCACGTGCCGAGTACCGGGAATTTTTACGTGACGGTGAACGGCGCGTACCGCCAGGTGACCGACGTGACCGTCAGCCAGAACCGGGTCCGGCTGAAGCTGGCGAGCGCGGTGTCCTCCGGCCAGACGGTCAGGGTGTCCTACTCGCAGGATCCCTATTCCGACAGCCGGCATCTCCAAAGCCAGGACGGTCAGAAGGTTGCCGACTTTACCGACCGTGCCGTCACGGGCGCGGGATCGTCGGGAGCCGCGCGGCCCGTGTCCGGCACGGTGAACGGCAGCACGGTCCAGCTGAGCTTCAACCGCCCGCTGGAGGCCCTGGCGGCGAACGCCTATCCCCAGTTCTCCGTCCGGGTGGGCGGCCAGAACGTGGCCGTCACCGGCGCCGTGGCGTACGGGAGCGAGCTGACGCTGACCATTGCCGTTCCGGTGATATCCTCCGCCGCCGTTTCCGTGTCCTACACGCCGGGGTCGTACCCGCTGAGGGACGAGGATGGCAACCGGGTCGCCGCGTTCGCCGACTTTTTCGTCGCCAATCCGTACGATATCCAGCCGCCGCAGCTGACCGGCGCGACGGCTGCGGGGACCAAAGTGACCCTCTATTACAATGAGGGCTTGCAATCGAGTTCGGTTCCGTATCCTGACAGCTTTTCGGTGGCCGCGTCCAACCGGACGATTCCCGTCACCATGGTGTCCGTCAGCGGCAATCAGGTGGAACTCACGCTGGCTACCGCTCTTGCGTCCGGCGAGACCGTCCGGATCTCCTACACGCCGTCCAGCCCGTACCTGACCGACTTGTCGGGCAATCCGGCTCCCGCCATCGCGGGATACCAGGTGACGGCGATGGGCGGCAGCGGCGCCAAGGCGCAGCTCGTGTACGCCTCGGTGAACGGTTCGCTGCTGACGCTTAGCTACAACGCGGAGTTGAGCACGTCCTATGTTCCGCTGGCCAGCCAATACACCGTGACGGCGGACAACGCGACGGTGCCGGTGTCCGGCGTGACGGTGTCGGGCTCGCAGGTTGCCCTCACGCTGGCCGCGCCGGTCCGCGCAGGCCAGACGGTTCGGGTGTCGTACAACGCCTCGGGCAATCCCCTGCGGGATGCGCAAAACAACCTGCTGGACAGCTTCAGCAGGGTGACCGTGGCCAACGCCACTTCCACGGTGAACCTCGGCCTGGATTACGCCTCCGCGGATGCGCAAAAAGGCCTGGTGCTGAACACCCTCGCCGTCACGACGGGGTCGGGGTTGACCATCAGCGGAACGGCGGCGGTCAAATACACCGTCGACGAGGCGAAGCTGACCGGAGCGTTCAACGCCATTCGCAACCAGCCGGGAGGACTTCCTCGCCGGGTCGTGTTCCAGGTGCCCGCGGCGCAGCCCGGCGCCATTGTCGCGGTGCCGGCGAGCGCGATCACGGCCGCGGCCCGCACGGCGCCGGACGGTGTGTTCGTGGTGGAATACGGCGGGCATATGTTCGAACTGCCGCTTAGAGCCATCAATCCGTCCAGAGTGTCGGGCGGCATCCCGGCCGGCGCCCAGATCGTCATCAAGATCGAGCCGGTATCCGCGTCGTCCTTCTTGTCGGCGCTCAACCACCAGGGAGCGACGCTGGTCGGGACTCCGGTGGAGTTCGCGGTCTTCATCGCGGCGGGCGTCAGCGAGACGCCGGTGACCGAATTCGACACGTATGCGCGGCGCGCCATCGCCGTGGGCGCGGCGCAGATCGGAGCGGGCACGACCGTCCTCCGCTACGATCCGGAAACCGGGGAACTCTCCCCGGTGCCGTCCTGGATCGACCGTTCCGGNNCGCAGCCGGTGCTGACGTTCACGCGCAAGGGAACAAGCATCTATATGGCGGCGCGGAAGACGTCGACCGCCTTCGCGGACATGGCGGGACACTGGGCGAGAAACGACGTGGAACTGCTGTCGGCCAAATTCATCGTCGATGCGAAGACGGGACAAAACTTCGCGCCGAAGGAAGCGATCACGCGGGCCGACTTCGCCAAATTTATCGCCCGCGGCCTGGGACTCTCTTCCGACCGCGCTTCCGCGGACCGCTTCCGGGACGTCGGGATCAACCATGCCTACGCCTCCTACATCGGCGCCGCCAGCAAAGCGGGCATCGTGGAAGGAGGCACGGACGGACGCTTCCGCCCGAACGATCCCATCACCCGGGAGGAAATGGCCGCGATGATGATGCGCGCCATCGCCTATGCCGAAGGGCAGGTGTCCCCGTCGGCCGCTTCGCTGAACAAATTCGAGGACCGGGACCGCATCAGCAACTGGGCGGTGTCGTCGGTGGCGGGCGCCGTGAACGCCGGAATTATCAAGGGCGTTACCGAAAACCGTTTCGAGCCGAAAAACAACGCCACGCGGGCCGAAGCGGCGGTGATGATCAAGCGGATGCTTCAATTCGTGGGCTTCCTGGAGACAGGAGACTGACGCGGCCGGAGGCGAAGCGTTTCGAATGGCTTTACGAATCCCGCCTCCGTACCGATATAACTAGTTGATGATTCGAGGGAAAACGACACGATCCTGAAAATCCTGCGCGGAGCACAAAGGAGGAGCCATGGGGAAGATCTTTCGCAAACGATGGACGGCCGTAGTACTGGCGCTGGCGCTCGTGATCGGACTTGTGCCGCCCATGCCTGAGCCGGTGCAGGCGGCGGCTGTCATTCAGATTCTTGAGCGGAGCACGGATCGCGACAATCCGCAGCCCGTGACCACCGAGACCATCAATCTCAAGGTGAGCGTCACCGGGATCAGTCCTTCCGAATATTCGAACCTTTATGCGGAAGTTTTCAACATTACCTCGGGCGGAGCCCCCACTGTGGTCAAGAAACCCGCTGATCACGGGGGATAATGAAGTGACTTTCCCCAGCGTGCAGCTCACCCAAGGGGTCAATGAAATCTTCGTCAGATATGGCGAGACAAGCACGGTATCTTCTCTTCCGGTTTATGTGTTGTATACGCCGGTGCCCTATATTACGGATCTTCGGATCGACGGTGAGCCGTTCGTTGACGGCGGCATCTATCCGAGAGAGCCGAGGGAACGGTTTTTCATCACGGGCAAGGCGCCGAACGCGACATCGGTCGAGATCCGCCTGAGAGGGGATACGCAGCGGCACTTTGCCGTTGTCGCCAACGGAGAATTTTACATCCTGGTGGAAGACGCCACTGTCACGAGAGGAAGCCAGACGAATTTCAAACTTCGTCCGGGAAATCACGAAATCGACATCATCGCCTCCAACGCGACAAGCACGTATCATGTCAAACGCATATTCATTTACGACAACGGGTATCCGTTCGCGTATGACGTCCAGCTGATTGAAACGACCAACGGCAATGCCACACACGATTTGGCCGCCTCTCCGACGGTCACCAGCAAAGAGCTGAAAGTAACGGGTAAAGTAAAGGTCAACCGGACCACGATACAGTCGCCCGGACAACCCCCGCAAACCGTGCCGGAATATATTTACGGCACGATCGACACTTCGTCCGGGGTCGGATTTCGCATTCTCGTTTGTAGACGCTTCCTGCTCCAACCGCCGATTCGAGCATTACGCAGGAACTGGCGACAAGCGAATATGTCATCTACAAATTTGAGCACAAATTTACGATCAATGACGACAGGAACCAGGGAATTACTTTCAGATTCCAGCATCGTTCCGAACCATCCAGAAATGTAAACCAGGATTTCAACTTTTTCTTTCAGGATACGAACGGGGCCTACGTGGAAAAAGTCCATATGGTGTTGCCGGATGGCAGCCTGGGCCCCCAACTGTCCGATACGGCCGTCAACCCGATCAACGACTTTCCGTCCAAGCTGCGGGTGTATGTCAATGACAATACGAGCAGCATAAAAGCATTTTTGGGCGATAATCGAAACATCGATCTGACGCCTGCAGCCATCACTCCCACCGGTACGTATCCGGAACGGTATGCCGATGTGACCATCGGAAGCCAAATCCAGGATGACACCTATAAGCTTGAGATTGTTCCGTATAAAGGAAGCGCCGAATATTCGCAAGGCATACGGATGTATACCATCCAGTTGAACAGGGTGCCCTATCTTGTCCTGACCAGCCTGGCGAACGGCCAAGTCCTGCGGAATGTGAGCGATTTGAAGTGTTCCGGCGAGAGTGCTCCGTGTCTGGAAGGCAGATTGATCAACACGACTTTTGCCGACCAGGCCGATGTGGAAGTTTGGGTGGATGGCGTATATCATCCTTGGAGAACCGACAAGCCCCAGCCGACAACCGGAACGTCGTTCAAGTTCGTGTTTGACAGCAATTTCGATCTTGAGGATGGCCAGCATGAGCTGACCTTGAGGCTTTATTTCAAGACAAGCGGCAACGACAAGAGGCTCGTTTCGGAAAGAACCGTTATCTTCTACGTCTTTTCGCAAGAAACGCCCTCTGTTGACGACATTGCGCTTTGGTCGATTTCCAGCGCCGTGACCGGAAATAGCGGGAATGAATTCCAACCCGGATCATTGCCGGACACCTATGTCACGAACGAACCCTACGTCAGACTGACGGGATCCGTGTTCAATGCGGATGGAAATTCGTCGCTCAGCATCACGGTGCGGACCCGTGACGGGAACGGACAGCCGAGAACCGCGACAGACCGGTTCAATCGGCTCTCCAATCTCAATGATCGTGATTCGATCAACACAAATGGCGCCGCAATAGAAGTCCAGACGTCGGGAGCCATTATTCCCAGAAATATCATCTGGAATGATGCCGACGTGGATCCGGTAACGCCGCCCAACGGCGACCCGTATTGGAGGTTCGGCACCTACTTCATCGTGCTGCAACCCACCGGGGACACGATCATTGAATTGTCCGTAACCAACAAGACGGGAACCGTCACCCGAACGATCACGATTACCCGCGAACCGGTGCCGTACCGGATCATCGAACCGGGGAATATCATCAAAAATGCCAATGGCGTGGATCAGGTCAACATCAACAGCAATTTTCTCCGCATCAAGCTCGAGGCGGAAGGCGCCGACCGCGTCGAATTCGGACGGAACCAGGCTGAGCGCGACCTGACCGCCGCGAACAACTATACCTTTGTATATGAAGTGAAGAACCTGAAAAAAGGCGCCAACCGGATTCGTTTCACGGTCTGGCGGGGCTCGCAGCGGGTCAACGGCGAACTTATCGCGTACAACATCAACACGCCTACCATCGGCGCCACCTTCAAAACCGAAATGGACACGAGAATCACGGCGTTCGAAGGTCTGGTACAACTGCGATTCCCGCGGAACACGCTGCTGGTGCGCAACGATCCGGATGACCCGGCTCCGATCATCTCGGCGGATCGTGAGATTCTGTTCGGCATTGCCGATACGGACGGACGTGTGGACCGGGTCAAACATTCCATCGCCACGAATCCCGATGTGGCATTGGGCAGTTTCTGGCTGCAACCGCCCTTCCGTTTCCGGCTGGCCAGTCCGCTGATCTGGATCGACGCGGGTTCGATCCGGGACAAGCTGCCGTCGGAATCCGAGGAAAGCTACATGCAGGAAGCGCTGACGGGGAGCGGCCAGGATCCGTATGACGATACCGTATTTTTCAGGCGTCTGGAAAGTGATCAATTCGTGCCGACCCAGCGCGGCGAGCTGACGATCAAATTCGATCCGAGCATTCGCGCTGACGCATGGCGCTATCTGACGGTTTTTGTGTGGGATGTCTATGAAGACTACAGGGGTATCACGACGTTTGGATGGCGCAACCTGGGCGGTGTGGTGGACACCAGAAACAACACGATCACCGTGCCGTTTGACAAGTTCGGCTATTACGCGGTCATGTACATGTACAACAGCTTCAACGATGTGATCAACCACAACTGGGCCAGGAACGCCATGGATACCTTGTATTCGAAGGGGTACATGCTGAACGAGCTGGAAGATGCGTTCGGACCGAACAGCCCGATTACGCGCGGCGAGTTCGCCACATTGCTGGTCAAGATCTTCGACATCCCCCTTCAATATGACGACAATGAATCCTTCACCGACGTGCCGAGGTTCGATCCGACGGGTTCGTCGAGGGGACTTTGGGATTACAAATATATCGAAACCGCGGCGCGCGTCGGCATCGTTCGGGGCACGACGTTCAACCGGTTCAATCCGACCGCGTCGATCACGCGGCAGGATGCGGCGGTCATGATTGCCCGCGCGGCGGAACTCAAGCTGGAGTCCAACGAAGCGCGCGCGCTGACCAGCCTCCAGAAGCAGTTCACGGACGCCAACCTGATCGACATTTACGCCAGAGCGGCGGTGGACGCCGTGGTGAAGAAAGGGTTCATCCAGGGCAAAGCCAATACGCTGCAGCCCGGCCAGACCAAACAGACCTTCCGCTTCGATCCGCTGGAAACCTTCACCCGGGCGGAAGCGGCCGAGGTGGCCATGCGGGTGCTGGCGGACCTGAAGAAGATTCCGAGATAGCGTGCTCAGGCAAGCTTTTCGGCTCGCCCTTCGTGGGCGGGCCTTTTCTTTTGCAAAAATTCTATTTCATTTCTATTTCTTTCGTTTTTCTTTGCAGGCTTTGCGAGGGTTGATGCTTGTAATCATGGCGTCCTGGCAGGAAATAATTTCAAGTCTTGCTGGTGCTGCTGTAACTTTTGGCCGAGAAAAGAGTCTAAGAGTTATAGAAAAAGAATCGCAGCAGGCATCGATGCCAGGCATCGGGGAGTGGGAGAGAAATCATGAGAAAAACCGGACGGAAACTGCTGAACTGCATCGCGGCGGGGGTGATGCCGCTAACGGGACTGCTTTTTCCGGCCGCCGCGGCGGCGCAGGACGATGCGGCTGTCAAGCCGGCGCTCGTGAAGCGGAGCGAGGCGGTCGTGACGTCGGGCGTGCGCCTGGAGGAATATGCGTGGGTCACCGGCTCCGGCGGCGGGACGTCTGTGGAGAAGCCCGTGCACGCGCTGCGGATCGACCTGTCCAACCCCCATGTCCGCCTGGACGTGATGGGGGGACGCGGCGGCAGCGTCACGGCCCGCCGTACCGTGGGGGAGATGGCGAAGGAGACGGGCGCGGTGGCGGCCGTCAACGGCGACGTGTTCGACTTCAGCAAGGAAGGGGCGCCGGTCGGTCCGGAAATCCGCGGCGGACAGGTCACTTCCAGCGCTTCGAAACTGCCGGGCTTGTATGCCTTCGGCGTCACCAGCGGCGGGAAAGCTGTCATCGATGCGTTCGCGTTCCGGGGCACAGTCACGGCGCAGGACGGCGCCGCGTTCGAACTGGCCGGCATCAACAAATCCGCCTACCAAACGGAACCGGACCGTTCACCCAGCCATTATAACGCGTTGTATCTTTACACTTCCGCCTGGACCGCGCCGCAGCGGCCGGCAGACAGCTATACGTCGCCCACCGAGGCGCTGGTGGCGGACGGCGTGGTGGTGGCGGTCTCCCCGGACCGAAACACGCCTTTGGACATCACGGAAATTCCGGAGAACGGATTTATTTTGCGGGGGCACCGGGACGCGGCCGATTTCATCCTTCAGCATTTGCCCGTAGGCAGCAGGGTGTCGGTGCATTACGAGTTCGTGGGATCGGACGGCACGTCTTATCAGCCAACGGATTTCCGGATGCTGATCGGCGGGCACACCCTTTTGGTGGACGGCGGCCAGGCATCGGCGTTTACCCGTTCCGTCAGCGGGGTCGACGGGGCGCGGGCGCGGGCGCGCACGGCGGTCGGCCATTCCCGGGACGGAAAGACCGTGTGGCTGGTCACGGTGCAGGAAAGCGGCGGCATGACGCTGACGGAACTCCAGAAGGTGCTGGTGAGCCTGGGCGTCTGGAAAGCCGTCAATCTCGACGGCGGCGGGTCGACGACGATGGTCGCCCGGCCGCTCGGCGAGTTCGACACCGTGCTGGTCCATCCGGTGAGCGACGGCTCGCAGCGGGCGGTGAGCAACGGGATCGGGGTCTATTCCACGGCCCCGCCCGGGGAGCTGGCGGGCCTCCTGGTCAGCGGTCCGCGGACGCTGTTCCTCGGCCAGAAGGCGGAATACGGGCTCAAGGCGTATGACACCTATTACAATCCCGTCGACCTCTCCGGGAAGACGCCGCGGCTGACTCTGGACCGGCCGATCGCCGAGGTGCGGGACGGCGCATTGGTTCCGACGAGTCCCGGCGAGGCGGAGCTCACCGTGCGGGTGGATGGCGCGGCGGCCACAGTCGGCCTGGAAGTGGTCGGGCCGGATCAGATCGCGGAGATGACCGTCCGACCGTCCGCGCGGGAGATCCGGGAAGGCGGCGCGATTCGCCTGGAAGCCGAAGTGAAGCTGCACGACGGACGGGCGCTGACGGTGCCGCATGAGTCGCTCGCGTGGCAGCTGGTCGGCATGCGGGGAGAGGTGGCGGACGGCGTGCTCCGGGTCGATGGCTTGAACGCGGATGCGGGCACCGTCTACGCCATCGCCCGTTACGGGGATTTCGGCGCGGCGGCGGCGCTTCGTCCGGCGCCCGGCCGTATGCTGGAAGATTTCGAGAACGTCGGGTACGACATCCGATTCGAAGGCCTGCCGGCGGAAACCGTCGGATCGGCGGACGTCGCGGCCGGCCTTCCCGGCCGGGAAACGTCGCAAGTCTTGCGGCTTTCCTATGATTTCACGTTCGGTACGGGCGACCGTTTCGCGTATGCGGTGCCGGGCGACGGCATCGGGCTTGCGGGGGAGGACACGGCCGGCGCCGAACCGGCCGCCCTTTCCGTCGACGTGCTGGGCGACGGCGGCAACAACTGGCTGCGGGCCGAGTTCCGGGACGCTTCCGGCAAGTCCGTGCTGGTGACGCTGGCCGACCGGATCGACTGGACCGGATGGAAGACGATCTTCCTCGATCTTCAAGCCGCCGGCGTCAGCGGCATGAAACTGGCGCGGCTTTATGTCGTCCGTCTGGACAGCGGTACCGCCGACCGCGCGCTGCGGGGCGAGATCGCCTTCGACAACTTGAAGTTGCACTATCCTGCAACGGATGCCGAGCGGCCGCGGGCGGAAATCGTCCTGAAGAGCGGCAGCGCGGAAGCGACCCGGAACGGAGAGGCGGTCCGGCTTGACGCGGCGCCGTTCCAGCAGGACGGCGTCACCTATGTCCCGCTTCGGTTCATCGCCGATTCGCTGGGGGGAACCGTCCTCTGGGACAACGGGAAGAAGCGGGTCACCGTGCTCCGGGATTCCAGCATGGTGGANATGCGCGCGGNNAGNCCGGANATGACGGTGAACGGCATGCGGCAGGCCGCCGCGGCTTCGCCCCTGATCCGCAACGGACGGGTCATGGTGCCGGTCCGGGTGGTCGCCGAACAGCTCGGCCTGCAGGTCGTATGGGACAACCGGTCGAAAACGATCACCATCTATTGAGCGAAAATGTTAAAATATTTCCTGGACGTGTCCACGCACATCCGATATGTGTGATATGATATTTTTGGAAACGGATGAGGCAGGAGTTAGGGGGGCGCGATGGACGCGCAGAGAGTACCGGAGCCGACGAATTTCGCGGATGAGCAGGGCGCGCAGCTCGAGCGCATTATCCAGCATGCCATCGAGGTCATTGAAGACAGCAAGACCCAGGTTTTCACCATCTACGAGTCATTCATCAAGGAACTGGCCCTGCTGGAAGAAGAGCTGGAACGGGTCCTGCGCGAGGTGGAGGAAACGATCCCCGTCGTCAACCGGCTGGAATGGGAGTTCCGTTTGGCGCGCATCAAGCTGACGGAGGTGTCCCGGGATTTCGTCCGGTACAACGAAGAGGACATCAAGACCGCTTACGAAAAGGCGACCCGCATTCAGCTGGACCTCATGGTGTACCGGGAGAAAGAGCAGTACCTCAGGAGCCGCCGCGACGAACTGCAGCAGCGCATCCGTGTTCTGGAACGCTCCGTTGAACGCGCCGAATCCGTCGTCTCCCAACTGAACGTGGTGTCCGAATACCTTTCCGGCGATTTGTCCAGCGTCTCGCGTATCCTGGAATCGGTGAAAAGTCGCCAGCTTCTCGGGCTCAAGATCATTATGGCCCAGGAGGATGAGCGCAAGCGCGTGGCCCGCGAGATTCACGACGGCCCCGCGCAGACGCTGGCCAACCTCGTGCTGAAGACGGAGATCGCTGAACGGTTTCTGGCGATGGCCGACATGGAGAATCTCCGGGCGGAGCTGGCCGATCTGAGGACGCAGCTCCGCGGCGGGCTCGAGGAGATCCGCAAGATCATTTTCCTGTTGCGCCCGATGGCCTTGGACGATCTGGGTCTTACGCCAACATTGCGGAAATTTGTGCAGGATTTCGAAGAGCGGACCCGCATCAAGGCTTCCTTCGAGGTGACGGGCAAGGAGAGGCGGCTCCCCGGGGCGATGGAGGTGGCGCTGTTCCGGCTTGCCCAGGAAGCGCTTAACAACGTCCAACGGCACGCGCGCGCCACATTCGTATCCCTGAAGCTGAATTTTACCGACGCTGAAGTCCGAATGACGATTCAGGACAACGGCGTCGGTTTCCAGATGAATGAACGTAATTCCCGTGATCGGTCCAGGTTCCATTCCCAATTCGGTTTGATGGGCATGCGGGAACGCGTGGAGCTTCTGCAAGGAACCCTTCAGATCGACAGCGTCCCGAGTCAGGGCACGACCATATACATCACGCTCCCTCTCCGTGAGGGGTACGGAAAGGAGTAGGAGAAAAATGGAAGCCATGGCGGACGTGACCGGCGTGAAAGGAGCGGCGCGGGAAAATCACGTGATTACCGTGGTGGTGGCGGACGACCACAAGCTTTTCCGCGAAGGGCTCAAACGGATCCTCAATATGGAGGAGGATCTCGAAGTCATCGGCGAATGCGCCGACGGTCTGCAAGTGATCGAATTCTGCCAGCAGCACAAGCCCGATGTCGTGCTGCTGGACATCAACATGCCCGTGGAAAACGGCGTGACGGCCACGGAGAAGCTGCGGGAAATGTGTCCCGACGTGAAAATCATCATTTTGTCCATTCACGACGATGAAAGCTATGTTTTTGAGACGCTGCGCAAAGGGGCGTCCGGCTACCTGCTGAAAGACATGGAGGCGGAATCGCTGATCGACGCGATCCGGACGGTGGCCGAAGGACACGCGTACATCCACCCGAAAGTCACCGGCAAGCTGATCCATCAGCTGCGGCGCATGGCGAACACGGACGGGGCCGCCGTCTCCCAGACGGAGAAGAAGCAGCCGCAGAACATCAGCGTCCCGTTGACCAAGCGGGAAATCGAAGTGCTCCGGCTGATGGCGGAAGGCAAGAGCAACAAGATGATCGGGGAGCATCTGTTCATCAGCGAGAAAACCGTCAAGAACCATGTCAGCAGCATTCTGCAGAAAATGGAAGTCGAAGACCGTACGCAAGCCGTCATCGCATCCATCAAGAACGGCTGGGTGACGCTCTGAGCCGGCAGTTTTCGGAACCGTGATCCTTGCCGATGCGTCTGTCCCGACTTTCCGGTTTCTTGCCGGAGAGTGGGAACAGACGCAACTTTTTTGCCGGAAACCCCGTCAAACTGAACGGGAGTTCCCGTCCGCCGTATGGGCATGAACCGCTCCTTCCGCACAGGCATATATTGTCGCATAGCCGCATGCGGGGGGTGGCAGCCCATGGCGGAGCTGCTGGTGATCATGGCTTGCTACGTGGCCGCGGCGCTGCTCGTGCAATGGGCGGCGCGGCGCCGGAGGCCCGATCCGGGCTTGCGCGTCGTGGTGGCCTTGGGCCGACACGCGTTGCACGCGGAGGATGTCGTCCGCAGGCTGCGGCGCTGGTCCCGCTGGTCCGGCAAGCCGTTGCGCATCGCGGTCGTGCTGGATCGTTCCGATGTGGAGGCCGCGAGGATTGTGGAGCTAATGGCCCGCCGCGATCCGGACCTGGTCTGGCGGCACGGCGATGTGCGGCACGGCGACTGGCGGAGCGGCGGTGCGCGGCACGACGAGCGGCAGCACGGCGATTGACGGCGCGATGATCGCGGGACCGGCTGCAAGGCGGCCTGCGGCACGGTGGCCGGCGGTACAAAGACCGGCGGCACGGCGACTGGCAGCGCGATGGCCGGCGGTTCGAAGATCGGCGGCACGGTGGCCGGCAGCCGGCGGCAGACCGGCGAAGCGGTGACCGGCGATGCGGCACGGTGGCCGGCGGTGTGATGAACGGCGATGCGGTGACGGGTGCCTCGGCGGCACCCCGGGCGGCAACAGGCCCGGCTTTGGGAAGCGCCCTGCCGGGAATCTCCCGCCGATCGGGTATACTGGTGTGAATGGGAACAGGAGACGCAAAAAGGAGAGAACCATGACAAACTTGCGGGAACGGAAAAACGTGCGGAAGCTGGTGTTGATCGCGTGGATTGCGGTACTGGTTTTGGGATTTGTTTTTCCGCCGGCGGGACAGCATCCGCTCACGGGTGCGATGCCGGTCGCGGCGGCGGAACCTCTTTCGGGGACCGGGGCATCCGGTGACGGGGCGGCTTCTTCTTCCTCCAGCCTGACGGACAAGCCCGACGCGGAACCGGCGAACCCGGAAGAGCCGGAAGCGGCGAATGCCGGAACGCCGGAGGCGGCGGATGCCGGCGCATCGAACGCAACTGATTCCGGGACGCCGAATGGTGCGGGCCCCCGGAATGAACAGGCCGGCTCCGCAAGGCCGAACGGAGATTCCAATGCGCCGGAAGCGGCGCGGGGAAAAACGGAATCCGGCGAAGAAACGCTGCTGATCCGCAGGGATTCCAACGTGCTTCTCTACAACGGAAAAGAGTATGCGATGCCCACTTCGGCCATAGTGGTGAACGGCGCCACTTATGCGCCGGCGCGGGCTTTGGCGGAACGTCTCCGCCTGGAGATCAAATATGAGGCGCAGAGCAAATCGTATCTTTTCATATTCGGACCGGCGAAAACGGAGCTCAAGGTTACTCCCGGGCAATCCGTCTACATAATCAATGGAACCCGGATTCAGGGTGCGGCCGCATTCGTGGACAAGAAGGGTACGCTCATGGTGCCGGTCCGCGTGATCGCGCAGGCCTTCGGTCTGCAGATGTCCGTTGATCCGTCCGGCCAGGAAATTCAGCTCAGCCGAAAGGTTTTGCCGGTGGCCGCGTTCGAGCTGACGGTCGATCACGCCCATGCCGGAGAGACCGTGGTTGGCTACCGGGATCTGGCCGAACATCCGCTGGGCCTGAAGATCGTCGACGAAGAATGGCAGGGACTTCAGGAGCGGTACGACACCCCCGGAACGTATGTGATCACCCGCCGGGTGCGGGACGAAAACGGAGTATGGAGCGAACCGTATTCCGTCACNCTGGAAGTGCTGCCTCCGAACAAGCCGCCCCATGCGCTTTTCACGACGGACAAGATCGTCTACAAAATGGGCGAGTGGATCGAATACCGCAACTACAGCTACGACGACGAGGGGCGCATCGCGGAAGTCGAATGGATCGGCGCGGAAAACGCCTTCTGGGAACCGGGCGAGAAGAGCATCACGCTGCGCGTCACCGATGTGCACGGAGCGTCGTCGGAATATACCCGCACCATCACGGTGACGGATGAGCTGCTGTATACCCGGTTGCAGTTCCCGATCGTCTATGGCGAACCCGGGGACAAATTCACGCTGCGAGGCGAAGACGTGCCAAGCCTCCCGAGTGTGTCCTACACGATGCACGAATTTACGGATTTGCCGTTGTTCCGCAGCAACAGCCCGGAACTGATCCGTGAGGACGGCATCTACTATTCCGACGAACTGTCCGACGAGATCCGGTTCATGCTGCATCACCAAAACAAATCCGCCGACCGGAAACGCATCTGGCTGATCGCCACGAATCCGGGCGAACAGCCGGTGAACGTGCATGTGGACCGCGTCAGCGTGGGCGGCCCCCACATCTACGTGACCTCGACGGGCAAAGCCGCCGCCACCCGCTATCTGCAGGCGCTCCTGGATCCCGTGCAAACCCGGTCCTTTGTGCTGGAGCCCGGCGAAAGCCGCGTCTTCGCCGAAGAAACGGGTGCCGTCGCCATCCAGCCGGAACAGGTCATCACGGCCTATGCGGATGTGCGTACGGATGCGCCGGTCCGGTTCAGCGTGGTGGTGGTCGGCGAGAAGGACGACCCGATCGCCCGTTTCACCGAGCTGCCGTTCCTGCCTCCCGACGGCGTGCACAACCGGGGCACGTTCCGTCCGGCCACCCGCATCCTTGCGGTGAACCAGTGGCTTGGCGGGGAAATGTCCCGCCTGGTGCTGTCGGACAGCACCACCGACAAGTGGGTGACCGGTATCGACATGGTCACGGGCGAGCCGAAGACGAACTCGGGCAATTACGGCATTCTGTACGTGATCCGGCTCAACAGCGTGCTGCCCAACACCGGCATCGTGGTGAACGCGCGGGGCGGACATTATGCCGGGGCGTTTGCGGTCAACGGCCAGGTGGTGCCCGTGACGGAGCTCAGCCACCTGCGGAACCCGAACGAAGCGGCGGTGCTGTACAAAACCGGCGATCAGACGGAAAGCGTGGAGATCGTGTTTACGCCGGCTTCAGGCAGCTTTTTGCCGATCAATCTGCTGTTCGTGCCGCTGGCGCCGAGCGGGGAGAACTGACGGTTCGTCCCTTGTCAGCCGCAAAGGTGGATCAAACCGGACATCCGGTCCAATAAGTCCAAGGGAAAAACGGTTCTGCGCAAATTTTTCGGACATATGGTACGTAACGCGGATGTGACTCTTTGCCGCGTTTATCCGGACCGTATGTCCGATAAAATTTGAAGTGGGGCCGTTTTCGCTTTTTCCGCCTGTCCGAAATGAGGTCCGGGCAAGCCGTTTTGCTTCGCGTATCGCCAGAAACACCGACCCGTGATATGCTTTATTAAAGATTCGAAACGAATGGGGCAGGATAACCGTATGAACTTCCGGGAAGGTGATCGGATGTGGCCTGGTGGATCATTTGGCTCATCGTTTGCGGTGCGCTCTTAATCGCCGAGATGATGACGTTTACATTCGTCCTGCTCTGGATGGCCGTCGGCGCGGCCGCGGCGTCGCTGACGGCGCTGGCGCTTCCGGACGATATTGCGATCCAGGTGATCATCGGGAGCGTGACGGCGTTGATCCTGACGCTGTCCACCCGGAAAGTGACAAGCCGCTGGAAACGCAGATCGCGCGGATTCCGGGACGTCATCGACGAGCTGGAAGGCAAGATGGGCATTGTCATCGAGGACATCCCCGCGGGGGGAACCGGGATCGTGAAAGTCGGCGGCGACACCTGGACCGCCACGTCGGCCGAATCCCTGTCCCGGGACGAACGGGTCGAGATTGTCAGAAGGGGCACCACGGTGCTGGAAGTAAGAAAATGGAGAGGTGAAGCGTGAATGTTTTGGTTTGCGCTGGTCATTTTGGCCATCGTCATCGTTTTTGTTTCCCTGTCGGTCAAAATCGTCCCGCAGCAGCAAGTCGGCGTCGTGGAACGACTGGGGAAATTCCACAAACTGCTGATGCCCGGGGTGAACCTGGTCATTCCGGTGGTCGACCGCGTCCGGGTCGTGCACGACCTCCGCATCCAGCAGACCATCGTGCCGACGCAGTCGGTGATTACCAAGGACAACGTGCAGGTGCAGATTGACACGATCATTTTCTACCAAGTCGTTTCGCCCGAACACGCCACCTACGGGATTTCCGATTACGTCAGCGGCGTGCGGAACATCACCACGGCCACCATGCGGCAGATCATCGGCAAGATGGAACTGGATGAAACGCTCTCCGGCCGGGAGAAGATTTCGACGGAAATCCGGGTGGCGCTCGACGAGGCGACGGAAAAATGGGGCGTCCGCATCGAGCGGGTGGAAATCATGGACATCAAGCCTCCGGCCGACATCCAGGAAGCGATGGACAAACAGATGAAGGCGGAGCGGAACAAGCGCGCCATCATCCTCGAGGCGGAGGCGGCCCGGCAGGACATGATCCTGCGGGCGGAAGGCGACAAGCAGAGCAAAATCCTGCGGGCGGAGGGCGACAAGGAAGCCCGCATCCGCGAGGCGGAAGGCTTGCAGAAGGCGCAGGAGCTGGAGGCGCTCGGGCAGGCCAAGGCGATCCTGGCGATCGCGGAAGCCGAGAAGCGCCGCATCGAGATGCTGCGCGAGGCGGGGCTCGACGAAAGGGTGCTGGCGTACCGTTCGTTCGAGGCGCTGACCGACATCGCCAAAGGGGAAGCCAACAAAGTGTTCCTGCCGGTGAGCGCGGTGGAAGCTTTGGGCAGCATCGGCGCCATCGGCGAGGTGTTCAAGGAAAAGGGCAAAAAGCCGCAAGAATAACGCGCGAGCCGCACGGTTTTGGCTTTCGCGTTCCGGGGTGAAGCACACCCTGTATCGGCGCTATGGCGCCGGCAGGGTGTGTTTTTGTTTTTCAGGCGATTGTCCGGAAAGGAGCGGGATGCGAATGTTGGCGGTGTTGTACATGGTTGGGAACGGCGGAAAATGGGAGGCGCGCTGGACGGCGGCATGGGAAGCGGACCGGCGGTTCTGGCTGGATCCCGTGTTTCGCCTCGGCGTGCTGGAAGGAGGCGGGGAACGGGGGCAGGAAGGAACAGGTATGGCGGAATCGGGCGATCTGCGATTGGCGGTGCTTGGCGAGCCGCTGCCGTTGGGCGTGGCGGAGGCCGCCGCGGCGTGGCTGACGGAGCGGGTACCGGACGAATGGGCGGAGGCGGGGAAAACCGGAAGAGCTGCGGCGGGTGAGGAAGTGTTGGCGCTCTTGAGGGAGGCGGCCGATATTTGCCGCGACGCGGCGGACGCGGCGGTGAAGCTGCGCCCGGAATGCCATGCCGGCTACCCGTTTGCGGCCGTGCGGCGGCTTGCGGGCGGCGCGATGCTGCTGACATCCGCAGGACAGCGGTGGGAAGAGGACGAGAAGAGCCGCCGGAATTTCGGACGGCGGCTCGGCCGGCTGGCCCGCCGAGCCGCGGAGTGTCTGGCCGGCCAGTCGTTGCTGCCGGAAGAAACGCAGCGGGTGTTTGCGGACGCACTTCCGGAAATGAAGCGGGAGGAATGGCTTATGGCGGTGCAGACCGCCTGCCTGCTCGGAGGGGTGAATCTTCGCGCGGCGATGGAGCCCATCGTTCCGTCGGGACCACGCAACCCGTCGGGACCACGCATACCGGCTGGATCGCGCAACCCGGCGGGTTCGCGCTGCTTGGCGGGATCGCGCAACCCGGCGGGTTCGCGCTACTTGGCGGGAACGCACATTCCGGCGGAACGGCGCTTCCAGGCAGGACGACGCATCCCGGAAAGAGGACGGTTTTTCCATCTGCCGCTGACGGAGCGGGTTCGATCGTTTATTCGCCGGTGGTCCGGGCGGGCGGCCCGGGGCGGGTCCCTTCGCTGCCGTCGCTGCGGCAGCGGAGAGGAAAGCATGCGGCGGTCCCCCTGCGCTTCCTGCGGCCGCGTCTGCGCTGTCTGCGAAGCGTGCCTTACCATGGGGCGTTGCCGGGAATGCGAGCTATTGATCATCGGCCGGCCGGAGCGACGGGCAGGCTGTTTGGATTTTCCCAAAGGAAGCATGGAGCCGCTGCTGGACCGATGGAAGCTGAGTCCCGCCCAGCGGGAAGCGTCGGCGCAGGCGCTCGCCTTCATCCGCGAAAATCTGGGACGTCCGAAATCCGGAGGCGAAGGGATTTTCCATGGAGACCGTCGCTTCGAAAGGGAAGGACGATGTGAAGCGAACCGTCGCTTCCTGCTGTGGGCGGTCACAGCAGCCCGGAATGAATACGTAAACAGGGGATATTTAAAAAAGCCACTCTATAGTGACGGATTTCCCGTTAATTGTGATTGATCTAATTAGCTTTTCCACTATCGCCCGCTTGGTTGCAAAGTCGGCCTTGGCCAGGTCAATTTTGTACCTTTCGAGCTCTTCTTTCGTAACCTGCTTTTTCTGCGCTTCTTCCTGAGCTTTCCACTCGTGCAGCAGTCTTTGTTTCTCTGCGTTCAATCTTTCAATCTGCCTATCCAGAAGCTCCCGGTCGATTTCGCCATCGGCATACAATGCCAACACGCGCTCGATCTTTCCATCAATATTTTTGATCAGGCGTGAATAGTCAAATCTTTCCGGTTCAGATTCGATCGCCTCTTTTTCGATAACTATTGCGGCAAGCTCTCTCCTGACTAGGTCTTCAAGCTTTGCAACCGGCCATGTGGTATTGGTGCATTTCCTGTCGTATTCGGACGGAAACCTTTTCGCGCGACATAAGTAGTATCGATAAACTCCATATTTGCTTGTTGATGTGCGATAAGAAACAAAAGGTTCCCCACACCATCCGCATCGAATAAGTCCAGAAAATAGGCTTTCCTTTGCCTTGTAGGCATTATGCCCGCGGTGTCGGCTGAGCAGTACCTGCACCCGCTCAAATTGTTCCTCACTGATGATCGGTTCATGCTGCCCCTTGTAATATTCTCCGGCGTATCTCACATAACCACAGTAAAGTTTATTGGATAGAATATCCCGATAGCGCCGGAAGCGCCAGACTGGAAAGCCTAGCTTTTTTAGCTCACGCTGGACCTTTGTGATTGAGTGCAGTTGCTCGTACAAATCGAACAGCTTTCGGATATGTTCCGCTTCGTCTGGCTTGACAATGAGTTGACCATTGACTCGAGCATACCCGGACGGGTCATAGTCCCCACCCATTCCGCGCAGTCCTTCTTCGGCCCGCTTGATTTGACCAAGCCTCATCCGCTCGGCGATCGTCTCGCGTTCCAACTGGGCAAAAACCGACAAGATCCCAATCATGGCTTTTCCGAAAGGCGTAGACGTGTCCAGCGTCTCAGTTATGGAAACAAAATCCACGTTGTTTTTCAGAAAATAATCCTCGATCAATGTCAATGTATCACGCTGGGAGCGGGACAACCGATCAAGCCGATACACAACCACCACGTCAATGTTCTTGAGATCGGCAAGCATTTGTTGGAGTGCAGGACGGTCCATATTGGCGCCGGAATAACCACCGTCTATGTACGTGTTATAAATTGTCCAGCCCCGCGCTTTACAAAATGCTTCAAGCTTCTCGCGTTGCGCTTCAATGCTGTAATTTTCAACCTGCTCCTGGGTGGAGACGCGAATATATAAAGCAGCCCTCATAACGCTCCCTCTCACAAAAACCGTGTGACCTGGATCGCCCGACCAATAATGCGCGCTGGATTATCGGGAGTAATAACGAAAGGTTGGTGTTCGGGATTGTCCGGCACCAGCATAACCATCGACCCTTGGCGCTTGACTCTCTTGAGTGTAGCTTCTGTTTCCCCGTTAACCAAAACTGCAGCGATCGCACCAGATTCCACATCGGGTTGAACGCGGATAAGCACCAGAGATCCATCCGGAATTGTCGGTTCCATGCTTGTCCCTTTGGCGCGCAGATAAAACAACTCACCGGCCGGCAGCCGTTCCGGCGATTCATAGATGTATTCGCTAATGTTTTGCTCGGCCAGGATCGGCTCGCCACATGCGATGGCCCCTAGCACCGGGATCGGAACAGTTCGAGGACCGGCCGGGACAAGATTGGATGGCTGCTCTTCTGTAAGCATTGATTTCGGTACATTGAAAAAATCGGCCATCTTTTGGATTTTATCGATCCTTGGATATTTGTCCCCGCTCAGCCACTGTGATACCGCCGAATCGCTGACACCAATGTGCTCAGCGAGTATTCTCTGATCGATTCTCCTGCTTTCCAATAACCTTCGCAAATTTTCCGCAAGCACCTGACGGGCGCTCTTTTTATTTTTCACCACAGCCACCTCCAACGCTTCCTATTATATACAAAAAGTTAAAAATGTAAACATGAAAATTTACTTTAAGTATTGACGATTTACTTTAAGTAAAATATACTGATCTTACAACCGGGACGAAAGGAGGGATCAGTAGATGCCAGCGCAAAAGCAAATGACGCTCGAAGCGCTGCGAATCAATGCCGGGCTGACACAGCAAGATGTGGCCGACAGGCTCGGTGTCACACGCCAAACGGTCGCGAAATGGGAAAATGGTGAAGTCAGACCAAAGGAGCTGGTGATCTACGCCCTGGCAAAACTGTATGATGTCGATATTGACCTGATTAAGGTTCCTTCGTCGGCATAGTTTTACTTAAAGTAAATTAGAAAGAAGGGAGAGCGGGTCATCTTGACCATCCGGATCAAAAAAATGAGTCTCGGCGGCCATTCCGTGCCTGTCCCCATCGGACTCTCCGAATTGGTCAATCGCGCAGGAGCGTGGACCTCCGAGAGTGTGCCGCCGCTCTCCACTTACCGCCGTGAAGTGAAAAAGATTGCCGGGCGGCTTGTGACGGAATTGACTTATGTGGGTGATGTCTCATGATCGGCATCCACCCGGTCCGACCGCCGCATCGCGGAACTCACTATCATTGCGGAACAGAAAAAAGGCTTCGACCGCCTGACGCCGGCGGAATTGACAGAGCTGTATATCTGCCTGCGCGTGAATGCGGAGCTGGTCCGGCGACTGGATGAACTGAAAAATCTCGCCTTCGTGGCGCATTGTGCGGGCGATCACGAATGGGAGCAAGACATCTGCCGTCAAATCGACGCTCTGGAGGTGACGATGCTGTGACCACCAACCAACTTCTCGCCATCTGCCTGTTTTTCTTGGGCCTGGAGGAGCGAGCCCTGCTCCAGAACCGCCAGCCTCTCGCCAGGTGGGCCCGGCGCATGTACGAAAAGTACCGTGACCGGCTGGATCGGGTGCGCGGCGGAGAACCGGACGTGGCAGCCCAGTCGTACCGGCCGGCGCGGGGGATGGAGCCGGAGGAGGGAATTATGCCATGAAACCCCATGAGCGATTGGAAATGGAAATCGCTATGGAACAGATCTCCAAAATGGTTCCGGCAATGATGGGCACATACCCATCGGTCGCAAAAATGATGAAAGCTTATTTCGACGAGTTGGTCAAAGCAGGTTTTTCAGAAGCTCAGGCACTCATTATCGTTGCAATGCAGGGTGTAACTGCGCGGCTGGGAAGTTGAGCGTCGAAACTTATGACCAAAAGATGACGATCTGAGTTGTTCAATTAGTTTACTTATCCCTGTGAATTGTTCTTTAGGTATAAGGCCCTCAATTCCTTTCATTTGGTCTTGCAGAGATTTTATTGACTCGGAAATTTGCATTTTTGTTAGCGTATCGGCTTTTTATCCGACACTTCTGCAAGTTTCCTTGCAGATCAGCATACGTCATCATCCGCGAGGGATGTCGGGCGCTCGTGGGCGGGTTATTGGTGATCGTCCTCACCGCCTATGCGTTGCACCTTCCGGAGTACACAAAGCGATCTTCCTCCGGCTTGGCTCAAGGTCACCATATCTCCGGGGGACTTAGGTTTCCCTTGAATTCACCCGATTCACATCCGCCAATTGCTTGGCGGAGGGGCCATTAAGATCGACGCTCAACTTCCTACTAATACCATTTTAGCAGTGGGAGGAAGAAGAAAGAAAGGAGGAAAGGGCGTGAACCAGCACATCCGCCGCATCCAATTTTACTGCCGGAAAGCCGCCGCCTACGCGACGGACCGGCGCCCGCGGTATCAACGCAACAAATATCGGTTCGACCGGCTCATGGCTTACAAGGCGGCCATGCACCGCCGGATTGAGGCCGACGGGTGGCGCTGGCGGCCGGCAATCGAAATGGAGGGAAAAAGGTGACCGTCAGAAATCAACCCCGTCCCTGCCGCGAAGACGACGGCTACGCCCACCCCGAGGACCCGGTGGATCGCCTGGGCCGGCTGTTCGTAGCGCTCCGGATCAGGGAGCGGTACGGGGTGACGTTTGAGCGGTATGTGCAGCTGGTGCAGTCCGGGCAGTGGGCGAAGGAGGTGGTGAGGTGATCCAGCACGACCTGGAAAGCTTTCAGATCGCACGGGCCTGCGACGGGGACTTGAGCCCGAACCGCTGCCGGGAGGACATCACCATCGAGCTCGCGGGATGGCTGTACGAAAGGCTGCCATACATCTACGCAGACGCCTACGGCTGTCCTGTGACAGTGGTCATCGGACCGACAGGATACGGCGTTGCAGCGCCGATCGAGGAAAGGAGGTGAAACCATGGCAACGACGTGCATGCGCTGCGGCCGTGCGCTGAAAAACCCGAAATACCGGGAGATCGGCTACGGAGCGGTATGTCTGCGGAAGATGCAGGCCGAAGCTGCGGAGAGGCAGCATGCCGCACCGGCTGCTGTGAGCTTTCCGCTGACGATACATGACGGCTACGCGGGCGAGCGTCGATCCGGCTGTAACGTGGTTGTGAAGGTGCGGAATGGTCGGCAAGAGCCGCTGGAGCACCTGGTCCACCACAGCCCGGACGGCTTCAACTGGGGCTACGGCGGATCGGGACCCGCCGACCTGGCGCGAAGCATCATCGGCGATGTGCTGGGCACGGCCGAACCGGACCCGGCGATCTATCAACCGTTCAAGTGGCGGTTCGTGGCAGGCTGGGGAGACCGGTGGGAAATCAATCTCAATGATATTTGGGTTTGGCTGGAAATGAGAAAGGCGGCCTATGAATAATGGCCGCGCAAAAGAAAATCCCTTTGCTGCAATTATATCACACCGCAAAGGAGGAATCATCTCTTGCCCATCACGATCACCATCACCGCCAACAACGCCGTGGAGGCAAAGCAGCTGGTGCATGACCTCGCCTACGCGATTTTCCGGCTGCCGCCGGAGCAGATCACGGACGCCGAAGTTTCGACGGTGGAGGAGGCTGGCGCTCCGGTCGTATCGGCGGAGCAGCCGGCTGACCAGGTCGCTCCGGCGCCGGCTCAAACGGCTCCTCAAACGGCTCCTGCATCGGATCCTCAACAGGCTGAACCCGCCGGCGATCTGTTCGGCGACGAGCCGATCCCGACCGACGTCGAGCTCCGCGAGATCGCCCGGAAGATCAGCACCACACCGGAAAGGAAGGCCGCTGTGAAGGAACTGCTCGCCAAGTACGGCGTGCAGAACATTACGGCCGTGCCGTCTGAAAAACGGATCGCCTTCAAGCGCGATCTGGAGGCCATGGCGCTGTGACGGCCGCGCACGCCGAACGCACACACTCGCTGCTCGCCGCCTCGAAGGCGGAGCAGTGGATCAACTGCCCGCCGAGCGCCAGGCTGCAGGAAGGCATTCCGGACCGGCGCAGCGAGTATTCGGACGAGGGGACGCTGGCGCACGAGCTGGCCGAGACGAAACTCCGGCGCCAGCTGCTCCCCTGCAATTCCGCGGAGAGGAAACGCCTCGACGCCCGACTGCAGGAGATCAAGGCCAACCCACTGTACTCAGCAGAGATGGAGCGGCTGATCCTGGAGTACACGGAATTCGTCGAGGAGCGCTTCATGGCCGCTAAGGCACGCAGCCCCGACGCCGTGATCCTGCTTGAGGAGAAGCTCGACTACTCCGAATGGACCGCCCCGGGGCAAACGGGAACCGGCGACGTGGTGCTGATCGCGGACGGGACGCTTGAACTCATCGACCTCAAGTATGGGAAGGGCGTCCCGGTCTCGGCGGTGGGAAACCCGCAGATCCGGCTCTATGCCCTCGGCGCCTGGTCTGGATACAGCTTCCTCTACGACATTCGGGAGATCCGGATGACGATCTACCAGCCGCGGCTCGATAGCATCAGCACGGACACGATGACCGTCGAGGAACTGCTCAACTGGGCTGAGAACATCGTCCGCCCGGCCGCCGCACAAGCCTATGCCGGCGAAGGGGAGTTCCGCCCCGGCGATCATTGTCGCTGGTGCAAGGTCAAAGCGACGTGCCGGGCGCGTGCAGACGAAAACATGAAGGCGTTGGCCTACGAATTCCGCGAGCCTAATCTCCTGACGATTGAGGAGATCGGCCAAATCCTCCACATCGCCCAGAAGCTGGCCGACTGGGCAAAAGATGTTGAGGAATACGCCCTTGAGCGGGCGGTGGCCGGCGACCGAGTGCCCGGCTGGAAGTTGGTCGAAGGCCGAAGCAACCGAATCATCACAAATCCGGAAGCGGCCAAGGAGAAGTTGGCTGGCGCCGGGTTCGAGCCGGATGTATATCTCAAACCGCGTGAGCTCTTCGGAATCGGCGAGCTCGAGAAACGGGTCGGCAAGAAGCAATTGGCTGAAATCCTAGGCGAGCTGATCCAGAAACCGCCCGGCAAACCGGTCCTCGTACCAGAGACAGACCCGCGGCCGGAACTCAATAGCATCGAACACGAATTCGCAAACGAAAACTGGGAGGACTGATCGACATGGCGAACAGTGCCGAAGCGACGAAAGTGATCACGGGGAAAGTGCGGCTCTCGTATGTGCGTCTTTTCGAGCCGCAAGTAACGGAAAACGGGGATGAGCGGCTCGAGCGGTACAGCTGCAGCATTCTCATCCCCAAAGAAGACAAGGAAACGCTGCGCAAGATCAAAGCAGCCATCGACGCGGCGATCCAGGACGGCATCAAAAGCAAGTGGGGCGGCAAGCTCCCGCCGAACCTGAAAAAGCCGCTTCGGGACGGCGACACGGACCGGCCAGACGATCCTGCCTATGCCGGCCACTACTTCATCAACGCTTCTAGCCTCACAAAGCCCGGCATCGCCAAACCGATCGGGAGGGGCCCGGACGGGAAAATGCGATTCCAGGAGATCACGGACAGCACCGAGGTCTACTCCGGCTGCTACGCCCGGGTGAGCCTGAACTTCTATGCCTACAACAAGAACGGCAATAAGGGTATCGGCGCCGGCATCAATAACGTTGTCAAGGTCCAGGACGGCGAATATCTCGGCGGCCGCGCACGACTTGAAGATGAATTTGCGGATGTCGACTTCGACGACGTTATGGACTTCGGAGACGATGATTTCCTGAACTGAGGTGAATAGGGAGATTCGAGATTTCGGGTCTCCCTTTCTTTCACCGCGAGGAGGCCATTATGCCCGTTCTTTCGATCGATATCGAAACCTATTCCAGCATAAACCTCAAGGACTGCGGCGTGTACCGGTATGTCGAGGCACCAGATTTTGAGATCCTGCTTTTCGCCTACGCCTACGACGACGGCCCGGTGCACGTCGTGGATCTGACGGCCTTTGAGGATTTGCCGGAACGGGTGCGGCTGGATCTCGCCGACCCAGCTGTGATCAAAACCGCGTTCAATGCCAACTTTGAACGGGTCTGTATAGAGAAGCACTTCGGGATCAGATGTGATCCGCGGCAGTGGCGCTGCACGATGGTCTGGTCGCTCGCGCTAGGACTTCCCGGGAGCTTGGAAGGCGTGGCGGAAGCGCTTGGCCTGGAGGCCCGAAAAGACCAGCGCGGAAAAGCGCTCATCAAGTATTTCAGCGAACCGTGCAGCCCGACCAAAGCGAACGGCGGCCGGACGCGGAATTTTCCGGAACACGATCCGGAGAAGTGGCGCCAATTCATCGAGTACAACCGCCAGGACGTGGTCGTGGAACGGGAGATCCGGCGGTTCTTGGAGCGATTTCCGCTTCCTGACCACGAATGGGAGCTGTGGGCGCTGGATCAGGAAATCAACGACCGCGGCGTCCGGCTCGATCCGACGCTATTCCGGCAAGCCATAGCCTGCGATGCGCAGTATGAGGAGCGTCTCATAGCCGAGGCCAAGGAGCTAACCGGACTGGAGAACCCGAACAGCGTCGAGCAGCTCAAAGAGTGGCTTGCAGAACGGGGCGTCGATGCCTCGGAGGGCCTGAGTAAGGAACAAATGCCGGTCCTGCTTGACCAGGCACCTGACGAAGAGACGCGGCGGGTGCTGGAATTGAGACAAGCCCTGTCCAAAACCAGCGTGGACAAATACCACGCCATGGAACGCAGCATGTGCGCCGACGAACGGGCCCGGGGACTTCTCCAGTTTTGCGGCGCCGGGCGGACGTGGCGATGGGCCGGCCGGCTGATCCAGGTGCAAAACCTGCCGCAGAACAAGATCAAGGACCTGACACTTGCCCGGGAAACGCTTCGAAGTGGCGATTTCGAGATGCTGGAGATGCTTTTCGGCCCGCCGCCGTTCGTCCTGTCGCAGCTAATACGGACGGCCTTCATTCCGTCGCCAGGTTGCCGGTTCATCGTCGCGGACTTCTCGGCCATCGAGGCGCGTATCGTGGCATGGCTAGCGGACGAAAAATGGGTGATCGACGTTTTCCGCGACCATGGGAAGATCTACGAGGCGACGGCCGCCATGATGTTCAAGGTGCCCATTGAGACGATTGTCAAGGGGCATCCAAACTACGAGCTGCGGGCGAAGGGGAAAGTGGCCGTGCTGGCCTGCGGATACGGCGGGGGACCGGATGCAATGGCAAAGATGGATTCCAAAAAAGAAATCGATTCCGATGACTACCCGCGAATCGTCCGCCAGTGGCGCAAAGCAAACCCGAACATCGTCCGGCTGTGGTACGCGACCGAAGAGGCCGCCATTCAAGCCGTGCAAAAGAAAACGACGGTCAAACTGGCGCACGGCGTCCGGTACCGATATGAGTCCGGCGTATTGTTCGCGGACCTGCCCAGCGGGCGAAGCCTAGCATATCAAAGCCCGGAGATCCGACCTGATCTGAAATTCGGAAAAGACGGCCTCGTGTACAAGACGCAGAAAAACAAGTGGGTTGAGGTGCGTACCTGGGGCGGGACGCTCGTGGAAAATCTCGTTCAGGCTATCGCTCGCGACTGTCTCGCCGAAGCGATGCGCCGGCTGGACGCGGCAGGGTACGACATCGTAATGCATGTGCACGACGAAATCATACTGGACGTGCCGATCGGGACCGGCTCTGTCAAGGAAGTCACAGAGATCATGAGCCGACCGATCGATTGGGCCCCGGGGCTCCCGCTCGCCGCGGCCGGATTCGAATGCGAGTTTTACCAGAAGGATGACTGAGGGGTGGGCGGCATGTTGCCTGGTCGATCTTCTGGAGTTCACGGGACACCCGTACCGAAACGCGATGTCGAGCTGAAATCTCGCGGATCCGGACCGGTAATCACCTACAAGCTGAGCCCGGAGGAACTCAAGCAGTATCTCCAGCACCTCGCCAGTCCGGAGAACAAGAAAACGCCTTTCGTTTTCCCCAAGCCAAAGAAAAGTGATCAGGAAAAGGAGGAAGCCGCCGTGGCGGAACTGACCAGGGAGGAGTATCTACGGCTGCGGCTCGAAGGCAAGGGCCGTGCCGCAATCCAGCGGGAACATTTCCGGAACAACTCCACAAAATTCTACCGGACCCTCAAAGAGTGGGGAATCCGGGAAATGGAAGACGAGGAGAGGGAACTGGAGCAGCTAAAAACTGAACAGACGCAGCCGGCTAAATCGGACCCTTATAAGGAAACCGCAGAAAAAATGTTCTCCCAAGATTTGCAGCAGGATCTGCAAAAGGACGCGATAGTTGAACGCCTCGACCAGCTGCTCGCGGAGAAAACGGCCCGGATCAAGGAACTGGAGGAGACCGTCAGCCGGCTCGAGGCGGAGCTGGACGCTGAACGCGCCGTGCTCCTGCAAACCATCCAAAAAGCCATCGACGACTCCACCCCAGCCCAAACCGACCACGACTCCGATACCAACCCACCCCGCTCACTACACCGCCGGCAAGGTGGAGTGCATTGACGCGATCGAGGCTGCGACGGTAGGTCGTCACCGGGGGCGCCGCGTATTGCACCGGCAACGCCATCAAGTACCTGTGGCGCTGGAGCCGGAAGGGCGGCGTGGAGGATCTCCGAAAGGCCCGCTGGTACATCGACCGGCTGATCGAGGAAGCCGCGAAATGATTACCGTCCTGAAATGGGGCGCCATGTACGGGATGCTCGAAGAAGGAGAGTCGATACGACCGGAAGCCGTCCAGCTTGGGGAGCAGCTGATCGTACCAAGAGACCGAATCACGAAGATCGGCAGCAAATCCCGCACCGCTTTCGAGATGCAAGACGGCTTCTGGCTGGAATACGTAGGTCGGGTGAACCGCACGTTCCTTTTCGTCTCCAGGCCGACCGGAGCGAACGGCGACCCTTGGTATTACGCTTTCCATTATGTCGATCCGGAAACGCTCATAATCGGATCGGAACACGGGTGTAAAGACATGTGCCCGACGAGATCAAGTTCGTGGGTTGAGGTGATTGGTCATGTTCAAGGAAATCATCCTGGGTAAACACGCAAAAAAGTTTGTCAGCAAAGGCAAAGCCGCCTCACCAATCCTGGAAGGCCTTCATTACGGGGCGGACGGTTCCATCTACGCTACCAACCGCAATTATGCGCTCCGAATCCGAAACGCTCACAATTTCGATTCACCTGTCACGCTTCATGCCAAAACAGGGGTTCCAATCGAAGGACAATACCCGAACATCGCTGAGGTGTTTGCGAACGCCAAATTCAGCGATGAATTTACTTTCACCGACAACGAAGAACTCAAGCAGGCCTTCCTCGCTGCGGATTGCGCTCTCTCCATTGCGTTGAAAATCAACAAACATTTGCCGCTCGTTCAGATGGTCAATTCTTTCGGGGACATCATGCTCTTGGCACAAAATTCGGAAAGCACAATCCTTTTCAAAGGACGTTTCGGAAAATTCTCCGGCGAAAGGTTCCCCGAAATCCATCTGAACGGGGAATACCTCGTCAACGCCTTGGGCGTATTCCTGGAAATTCCCTTTGACTTCGGCGCCGTCAAGGTCCGGTTCAGCGAGTCGACCAACCCGATCCTTATTACGGATGACACCAATGCTGACGTGCTGATCATGCCATTCCGCAAAGTCGAATTATGACCGGGGTGTCAACATGGAACTCGACATCAGCTTCGGCAAGCGCCGGGAAGATACCAACTGGAAACCGGAATACCTGACTTGGGAAGAGTTCGTCGACCGGCTGCGGAAGGTCCGGCGGACGAGCGAAACCATGGCCGAGTACGACCGGATGAGCGCCCCGGCCAGGGACAAGGTGAAGAACGGCCCGGCATTCGTGGGCGGCTTCATCCGCGGCGGCCGGCGGAAGAAGCAGAACGTGGAGTCCCGCAGCCTCATCACGCTTGACGCCGATCACGCCGACGAGGATTTCCTGTTCGCCGCGGAACTCGCCCTGGGCGGCCATGCCTACGTCGTCTATTCGACCCACAGCCACCGGCCACACAGGCCAAGATACCGCCTCATCGCCCCGGCCAGCCGGCGGATGAGCCCGGACGAATACGGCGCCGTCGCCCGCAAGATCGCAGACTGGATCGGGATGCACTACTTCGACCGCACCACGTTCGACGTGCACCGGCTCATGTACCTGCCGAGCTGCAGCAAAGACGCCGAGCCGGTGCTGCACGTCTACGACGGCGATCCGATCGACGTGGACCGGGTGCTCGCGGAATACGACGACTGGCAGGACTTTTCGTCCTGGCCGCGGCATCCGGACGAGGACAAGCCGGCGCGGCAGGCGGCCAAAAAGATGGAGGATCCGCACACCAAAAGCGGCCTCGTCGGCGCCTTCTGCCGGGCCTACACGATCAGCCAGGCGATCGCTACGTTTCTGCCGGACGTCTACGTGCCGGTCGACGACAGCCTGACCAGATACACCTACGCCCACGGCACCGGCCACGGCGGGCTCGTGGTCTATGACAACGACACATTCGCCTATTCGCACCACCAAAGCGACCCGGTGGGCGGCCGGGAGGTCAACGCGTTCGATTTGGTCCGGATTCACAAGTTTGGCCACCTGGACGACGACGCGGCGGAGACGACGAACGTCACGAAACTCCCGAGCTACGCCGCCATGTGCGCCTTCGCCGCCCAGGATCCGGCAGTGAAACGCCTCATGACCGAAGAACGGCAGCGGGAGTATGAGGAAATCGCCCGGCAGCTGGAAAAAGAGGCGGACGACGATGAGGAAGACGACGACAGCTGGATGGAGCTGCTTGAACGGCACAAGCGGACCGGCGAGATCCTGCCGACGCCCGGTAACATTGAAATCATCCTGTCCCGCGGCGAGTGGAAGGGCGTCCTTGCGTATGACGAATTTGCCAATACGGAAGTCATCCGCAAGGACCTGCCCTGGCGGAAGCGGCTGCGGCCGGACGCTCCATACGAGCCCTGGTTGGCGGAAGACGACCGTCGGCTCCGGCACTGGTTCGGCAAGAAATACAACATCCGGGGTGCGGCGGCCATTCTCGACGCCTTTACCGAGGTCACGCGCCGGCGGCGGTTTCACCCGATCAAGGAATTCCTGGAGTCGCAGGTTTGGGACGGCGTGCCGCGGGCGGAACGGATCTTCATTACGTACCTGGGCGCCGCTGATACGCACTACGTCCGCCAGGTGACACGGAAGATGCTCCTTGCGGCCGTGACGCGGTTGTACCGACCCGGATGCAAGTTCGACCAGATGCTCGTCCTGATCGGGCCGCAAGGAGCTGGCAAAAGCTCGCTGCTCGCCAAGCTCGGCCGGAAGTGGTTTTCTGATTCGCTCAAGACCTTTGAGAACAAAGAGGCCGGCGAACACCTGCAAAATGGCTGGATCTTCGAGATCAGCGAGCTTTCCGCGATGAAGCGGTCCGAGGTTGAGGAGGTAAAAGCCTTCCTGTCCAAGACGGAGGACCGCTACCGGGTGGCCTATGACCGGCAGGTGTCGGAATTCCCGCGGAAATGCGTGTTTTTCGGCACGACCAACACGCGGGAGTTCCTCCGAGACACCACCGGAAACCGTAGATTTTGGCCGGTGGAGGTGGACCCGAAGAGGGCAGAACTGAACCACTGGGAGCACCTCACGGACGAGCTGGTAGGGCAAATCTGGGCGGAGGTTCTTACGTGGTTCAGGGCGGGCGAGGGCTTGGAACTGGATAAGGAAGCCCGGGAGGAGGCGGAGAGGCAACAAGCGATGTATACCGAAACCGATCCGCGGGAGGGAATCATCCAGGAGTGGCTTGAAAGCGAGGAGTTGGACGAGCTGGACCGGCCGACCGGGCGAAAACGGCAGCGGGTGTGTGCGGCCCAGATCTGGGTGGAATGCCTGGGAAACAAAAAAGGATCCATGAAGCCGTGGGAGGCGAAGGAGATCGTGGAAATCATGCGCCGCATGCCGGGATGGACGGAGCGAAAAGGACGGGTCCGGGTTCCGGAATACGGAATACAAACCGTGTTTGAGCGGAGCAATCAGCCGTAACAGTAAGCCGTATCAGTAGAGAAATTTAACTGTAACAACTGATACACAGCCGTATCAGTTGTTACAGTGGTGTAACAGTAAATCAAAAATTACTGATACGGGGAAAACCATTACCGTTCTAGGGATTTCAGGTTTTGTATCAGTAGTAACATTAAATTTTCTAAAAGAGAAAAGAGAATGGGTTAGCATATGTGCGCACATATGCTAAACGCGAAAATAGAGAAATACGCGCGCGCGCGCGTGAAACACTGATCAAGTTTGAGGTGGCCGCGGAATGCGAGAGAGAGTCCTGGAGCAGCGCCTGGTTTGTGAAGTGAAGCGGCTGGGCGGCCTGGCGCCGAAATGGGCAAGTCCGGGGAATCGTGGGGTTCCTGATCGGATTGTAATTCTTCCTGGCGGCCGGACGGTTTATGTCGAGCTGAAGGCGCCGGGGCGGCCGCTGACACCGCTGCAACGGAAGTGGAAGCAAAAGCTGGAGCAGCTTGGGCACCGGCATTACAAGATCGATTCCGTCGAGGACATCGTGAGATTCATCCGGGAGGTGAGCGGGTGAAGTACGTACCGCACAAATACCAGGAATACGCCATCCAGCGGATCATCGATACACCGTACATCGCCTTGCTTCTCGACATGGGCCTCGGGAAGACGTCGGCTACGCTGACGGCGATCGACCTTCTGCTGCATGACTACTTTGACGTGAACAAGGTTCTGGTCATCGCTCCGCTGCGAGTGGCGGAAAACACCTGGCCGCGGGAGATCGAGAAGTGGGATCACCTCCGGCATCTGCGGATTTCGAAGGTTTTGGGTTCTGCGGCGCAGCGCCGGCGAGCGCTGAAAGCCGACGCGGATATTTGGATCATCAACAGGGAAAACACGGAGTGGCTTGTGGCCGAATACGGCAGCCAGTGGCCGTTTGACATGGTGGTGATCGACGAGTCCAGCAGCTTTAAAAATCACCGGTCGAAGCGGTTCCGGGCACTCCGTCGGGTGCGTCCGATGATACGGCGGCTGGTGGAGCTGACCGGCACGCCGGCGCCGAACGGCCTCATGGACCTGTGGGCGCAGATCTATCTTCTTGACCAAGGCGAACGTCTGGGACGGACGATCACGGGATTCCGTGAGCGGTTCTTCATCCCGATCATGAAAGGCAGCTACACCGAGTGGAAGGCGAAGGCCGAAGCCGAACAGCGGATCTACGAGGCGATCGGCGACATCGTGGTCAGCATGAAGGCCGAGGACTGGTTAGAGCTGCCGCCGCTGGTCGAGCGGAGCGTGCCGATCCGGCTGTCGGATACGGCCCGGGTGCTGTATCGGAAGCTGGAGCGCGATTTGCTTCTGCCGTTTGCCGACGCTGACGTCGTGGCCAGCACGGCGGCTGTGCTGTCGAACAAGCTGCTGCAGATGGCTTCCGGCGCTGTGTACGACGAGGAGCGAGGGGTGAAGCACATCCACGATGCGAAACTGGACGCGCTGGAGGACATTATCGAGTCGGCGAACGGAAAGCCGGTCATGGTGTTCTACTACTACCAGCACAGCCTGGACCGGATTCGTCGGCGGTTCCCGCAGGCCCGGGTGTTGCGGAAAGGAAAAGATGGGGAAGAGGACATCCGGGCCTGGAACAACGATGAGATTCCGTTATTGGTGCTTCATCCGAAATCGGCCGGGCACGGGCTGAACCTGCAGGAGTCGAGTTGCCAGACCGTGGTGTGGTTCGACCAGATCTGGAGCCTCGAGGAATACCTGCAGGCGAACGCCAGGGTGCATCGGCAAGGCCAAACCCGCGGGATCGTGGTCATGCGGTTGGTGGCTGAGGGGACGATGGACGAGGAAGCGGTCGAGGCGATCGAACGGAAGGCGACCGGGCAGGAAGAGCTGATGCAGGCTGTGAAGGCGAGGATTGAGCGGGTACGGGAGGCGATGGTGGTATGAGCCGCGAAGACAAACGCGCTTTCTACCAGCAGGTCCGTAAACTCGGCTACCGCGAGTTCTGGCATCTGATGGACGAATTCCACGCCCGAGCGTACCGCCTGGCCGAGCAGCACTACCAGGAAGCCATGGACATCGTCCTGCAGCCCCGCCAAAAGGCCGCCGTGGTAGCGAAGGCTCGTGAGATCCGGGAGCTATGGGACGGGGTTTTTGAAATCAGCGTCGATGCCACGGCAGATGACGGGCATCTGGTGGATGAGTCGGCTGTTTACGGAGTTGATTGCAGGAATGGGAGGTGTGAGTTTTGATGGGCAGCATTTTCGAGCACAGAAAAGTGAACGGTAATCCGTGGTGCAAGCACGATTGGTATTACCGGATATGCCCATATTGCGAAGTCGAAGAATTGGAGGTTGAACTGAAGAGACTTCGGGAGGAACGCAGCTGGATCAGCGTTAAAGAACGGCAGCCGGAGAAGGCGGGAAGGTATCTCGTTTATGCGGAATGGGGCCGGGATATTGGCTTGTTCATGAGCGGGCAGTGGTACATCCTGGGCGGCAATTTTTCCGGCAACGTGGAATGGTGCAAAGCTGCAGTCACGCATTGGATGCCGCTGCCGGAGCCTCCGGAGGGAGAACATGAACCGCCAGTGTAATTATCCCGGCTGCACTATGCTCGCCAGCGCGACCTGGGCGCTTGTGCCGCTGTGCCGCGGCCACCAAGAGGCGATCCGGACGGAGGTAATCCGGTATTACCTGACGCGCGGAGCGTATCGGAGGCAGGCGTATGAGCGGATCAAACACTTGACGCCGTGGGGAGGTGCCAGCCAGAAGTGAATATCACCGAACTGATCGAGCAGTACACAGCCGGCGTCAGGTATCTGAGCCAATATCACCGATCCCTCGACCGGTCCAACCCGGACGAGGCTGACGAAGCCCGCACTGTCTCCGGCATGCTGTCGGACATGCGTTACTCGCTGGACTGGATGCGCCGAGGACGCCGGCCGGGGAGCCGGAAGGGAGCAGAGCGGCGGGACATTTATCGCCGGCGGGAGCTGATCGCGCGGATGGAACCAATGACGGATGAGGAGCGACAGCGGTTGATCGACTGCGTGGCGGTGATGACGGAACGGGAATTGACCTGTTGGCTCTTGCATATGGCGCATGGGTTGACATTTCAGGAAATAGGTGATAGATTGGGGTTGTCAAGGCGCACCGTCCAACAGTACGTCGAAAGAGCCAGAAAGAAGGTTCTTGACGTGCAAATGACGTGCGTATGACGTGCAGATGACGTACAAAATACAGTAGCCCTTTTGCGCCCTTTTTACGGGGCGCTTTTTGCGTTTATGCGAACATAACCGCCAGCCGAGCAAAAACGCGTACCGGATAAATCGGCCAGGCGGTTTTCTCATTTTCGTCCGGCCGCTTCGCTGGGTGTGCGTCGACCCTCTCCTCCGCTTCCGGTGTTCTGGAAGAAGAAAAACCGCCGGGTGCTTCCCGAGCGGTTATTTGCATAGTACCAGAATTTAACATAGCTCGTCAATCAAATTTTCACCCGGGAGGTGATGCGGGATGCAGCTCACACCGAAACAACAGCGTTTTGCGGATGAATACCTGATCGACCTGAACGCGACGCAGGCGGCTATCCGGGCGGGATACAGTCCGCGATCTGCTGACGTCACAGCAGCGAGACTGCTAGCAAATGCTAGGGTTCGCGCGTACATCGACCAGCGGATGGCTGAGCATTCGCGGCGCACGGGCGTCACGCAGGAGCGTATCATCCGTGAGCTCGCCCGCATCGCTTTCCTGGACCCGACGCAGCTCGTCGACATGGACACAGCCGAGTTACGCGCCAACGCTTCGGACGATGATCGAGCCGCGATTGCCTCGGTCAAAGTCAAAACGATCCCGACCCAGGAAGGCGTGGGCATCGAGCGTGAGGTTAGATTCTCGGACAAAATTAAAGCCTTGGAATTGCTCGGCAAACGCTTCGGCATGTTCATTGACCGCCAGCAGGTGGAAGTACAGGGCACCGTGCAGATTGTCGACGATGTGCCGCGTGATCAAAAATGACGACGGTTCGGCTGACTAATTTAATAGCGCCATCGTTCTTCGGCGTCCATCACGCGATCAAAAACGGCGACGCAACACACTTCCTGCTTTCCGGAGGCCGCGGCAGCACGAAATCGACGTTCGCGGCCGTCGAGATCATCGTCGGTATGATGCGCGATCCCCAGGCGAACGCGGTCGCGCTGCGGAAAGTCAAGGACACGATCCGTGAAAGCGTGTTTGAACAGCTTCTCTGGGCGATCGAGAAACTTGGCGTCAGGCACCTGTGGCACGCGAGCGTATCGCCAATGCGGTTGACATACATTTCGACAGGACAAACGATCATCTTCCGCGGGGCGGACAACCCGCGAAAGGTCAAGTCCGGGAAGCTGCGTCATGGTTACGTGAAGTTCATCTGGTACGAGGAAGCCGACGAGTTCTCGATCGAAGACATACGGACAATCAACCAGACATTCATGCGCGGCGGCGACAGCTTCCGCGTTTTTTACACGTACAACCCGCCGAAGAGCCGGAAAAGTTGGGTGCATGAGCAAAAAAACAACCCGCCGCCCGGCTGGTTTGTGCATCACAGCACGTACTTGGATGTACCTCGTGAATGGCTCGGCGAGCAATTTTTCATTGAGGCTGAAACGCTGCGACAGCGCAATGAGCTAGCCTACCGGCACGAGTACCTGGGCGAAGACGTTGGCACCGGCGGCGAGGTATTCCGCAACCTTACGCTGCGCCAGATCGGCGACGAGGAAATCAAAGCGTTCGACCGGATCAAGCGGGGCCTTGACTTCGGTTTTGCGTCGCACCCGACACACTACTCGGAAATGCACTTCGATTCCAAACGCCGTAAGCTGTACATCTACCGTGAGATCCACAAGGTCGGCATGAGTACGCGGGCCCTGGCGGAAGAGTTGAAGAAGGTCAACCCATCCAACCGCCCAATCGTGGCCGACAGTGCGGAGCCGCGGACGATCGCCGAACTTCGAAATCTCGGCGTGAACGTGGTCGGGGCAAAGAAAGGCCCGGACAGCGTGGAGCACGGCATCAAGTTCCTTCAGGACCTGGACGAGATCATCATCGACCCGGTCCGCTGCCCGAACACAGCTCGGGAGTTCGAAGGATATGAGCTGGAGCCGGACGGGAACGGCGGTTGGAAAGAAGGTTACCCGGACCGGGACAACCACAGCATCGACGCCGTGCGGTATGCGCTGGAAGATGAGATGCGGTACGCCAAGCTCAAAGTTGGCAACAAGGCAAAGATTGGGGTGAGATAATGGCCATCATCCGGGATCGGTCGCTGCTGGAGGATTGGAATAATATTCCGCCAGCAATGATTCAAAACTGCATCCAGGAACATTTGCAAAGCATCCCGAGGCTCAAGCGGTTAGAGGATTACTATTTGGGCAACCACCCGATTTTGAAACGACAAATGACCAAAGGGCTGCCGAACAACCGGATTGTTGCCAATCATGCCAAATACATTACGGATGTGGCCGTCGGGTATGTGACAGGTAACCCGGTAACATATGAAGGCGATGGGATTGAGCCTATTCTGGAGGTTTTTCGTAGGGTGGACATTCACTCGCACGACGCGGAGCTGGCGAAGGATTTGTCCATCTTCGGTGTCGGCCGGGAGCTGTACTACATGACTGATGATGACAACCCAATCCCGAAGCCGGCTGTGATTGATCCGCGGGAAATCTTCCTCGTTGTGGATGATACTGTTGAGCGCCGGCCGCTGTTTGGCTGTCACTTTTATGAGAAGCGTGACATCAATAATCAGGTTATCGGATACAACGTTAACATCTACACCGAACAAGAAGTCATTCATTACTTTGTGAAAGACCTGAACGGTCAAGTTTACGAGGAATTGAGCCGAGAACAACATTACTTTAGCGGTGTGCCGGTGGTGGAATTCAGCAACAACGAGGAACAGCAAGGAGACTTTGAGCAGGTTATTCCGTTGATTGATGCATACAACGTGCTCATGAGCGACCGAGTGAACGACAAAGAGCAGTTGGTGGATGCCATTCTCAAGCTCAAGGGTGTGTCGCTCGGCGATGACGAAGAAGAAGCCAGCCAAACGATCAAGTTGCTGAAACAATACAAAGTTTTGGAGTTGCCGGGTAACTCCGATGCTGATGCAAATTGGCTGACCAAAAACCTGTCCGAATCCGATGTTGAAGTGCTCCGGAACGCTATTCGCGATGACATCCACCAGTTCGCGATGGTACCGAATTTGACTGACAAAAACTTCGCGGCGAACGCCTCTGGAGTGGCCATGAAGTACAAGCTCCTCGGTCTGGAGCAGCTGGCCATCATCAAGGAACGCTACTTCAAGAAGGGCCTGCGTAAGCGGCTGCAGTTGTTTGCCAACGTCCTCCGTGTCAAAGGCAAAGCGGTGGACGTGTCCAACGTCACCATCACCATGACGCGAAATCTGCCGGCGAACGACTTGGAAGCGGCGCAAATGATCGCCCAGCTGCAAGACTTGGTGTCGCACAAGACACTTGTCAGCCAGTTGTCCTTTGTGAATGATCCGCAGGCTGAGGTCGACGCCAAGAACGCTGAGAAGGAAGAAAACCTGCGGAGGCAGCAGGCGGCGTTCGGTTTCCCGGTGGAGCGTGAGGGCGATGTAGATGGCGATGCGGAACAATGATTACTGGGAGCGCCGGGCGCGGCAGCGGATGGCCGAATATCACCGGCGAAATGATGAGGTGATTCGGCATATCGTCGCAGCGTACAACCGCGGTCAGCAGAACGTCCTGGAAGAGATCGAGCGCATTTTTGGAACTTACGTCAAGAACCACGACCTGACGCCGGAGGAGGCGCGACGACTTCTTTCCGAACCCATCAGCCGTCGGGAATGGGAACGAATCCGGGAGCAGTACCGGAAGGTCAAAGATCCCGAGATTCGACGCCGGCTTCTCGCCATTCTGAATGCACCGGCGTATGCGGCCCGAATCACGAAGCGGCTTGCGCTCCAGGCTGACATGCTCATCCAGTCGAAGCTGATCGCGGATGTGGAGCTGGAGCTGCTCACCCGGGCGCTCATGAGCACGATTAACGAGGCGTATTACCGAACCATATTCGACCTGCAGCGTGGCACCGGGTACGTCTTTGATTTTGCCGCGATGCCGCGACGGACGATCGAGGCGATTTTGAAGCGCCCCTGGAGCGGCGAGCATTTCAGCAAGCGGATCTGGGGCAACACGGATGTTCTGGCCAAGACGCTCACCGAAGTCATCACCGGCGGGCTCATGAGTGGCGCCAGCATTCGGCAGATGCGGGAGCAGATCGAGGAGCGTTTCGCCGTCAGCAAACACGCCGCGAACCGGTTGCTCAGGACCGAGACGACCTATATGGCTAACGCCGCGGAGATGGAAGCATACGAGGAAGCCGGCATCGAGCGATACCGCTTCGTGGCGACGCTTGATTTGCGGACGTCAGAGAAGTGCCGGCAACAGGATGGCAAGGTGTACCTGGTCAAGGACGCCAGGCCCGGCGTGAACATGCCGCCCATGCACCCGAATTGCCGCAGCACAACGGTCGCGGTGATCGATGTCGGCGAAGAGATGAACCTGCAGCGCCGGGCCAGGGACCCGGTGACGGGAAAAACGATGCTCGTCCCGGCCAGCATGAATTATCAGCAGTGGTATGACACATACGTGAAGGGCAAGAAAACAGCCTGATTTCCGGGCTGTTTTTCTTTACGTCCAGCACGTGCGGCATGACGTTAAACTGCTGTCACGGGAAAAAGCCGACGGGCGTTAAACGGGAGGTATCAATCATGATGAACCAATTCGAAAATGCCAGGACGCGGCTTCTGCCGCTCAATCTTCAGCTTTTTGCCGAGGGGGACAGCTCGGCTGGCGGCGAGGCCGCGGCCGCTGGAGGTGATGAAGTCGTCGGCGGGCAAGAGCCGGCTGACAAGGGAAAAGGCGATAAGGTCACTTTTACGTCTGAACAGCAGGAGTACATCAACAAGCTGATCGGCCAGACCATCGCTAAAGAGCGCTCCAGGTGGGAGAAAGAATTCCAGACGAAGCTCGACGAGGCCAAAACGGAGGCGGAGAAGCTCGCCAAAATGACCGCAGAACAAAAGGCCGAGTACGAGCGCCGGAAGCGCGAGGAAGAGCTGGCGAAGCGCGAACGGGAGATCACGCGCCGTGAGCTTCGGGCGACCGCGCTGGAGACGCTCGCGGAGAAAGGGCTGCCGAAACAGCTGGCCGAAATCCTCGACTACACTGACGCGGAAAGCACCAATAAGTCCATCGAAGCGGTGGAAAAGGTGTTCCGTGAAGCGGTCGAGCAGGCCGTCAATGAGCGCCTCAAAGGCGGAGGTGCGCCGAAAGGCGGGACGGGAGGCGGAGGCAACAAGCTTCCCGATGAGGACCGCATCAAACAAATCTTTGCGCAGAGGTGATTTGAAAAATGCCGATCAACACGCTGGAGTATGCAAAGCTTTTCCAGACGCAGCTGGACCTGCAAGCCGAACAACAATCCACGTCCGGCTGGATGGAAGCGAACGCCGTCGATGTCATCTACAACGGCGGCGACGAAATCAAAATCCCGGACATCGTGGTGCAGGGCCTGGCGGACTATGACCGCGACACGGGCTTCGTGCAGGGTTCTGTGACCTACAAATACCAAACGCACAAGCTGACCATGGACCGCGGCCGGACGTTCCAGCTGGATGCCATGGATGTGAACGAAACGAACTTCGGCGCCAGTGCCGCGAACGTCATGAGCGAGTTCCAGCGCACGAAGGTGATCCCAGAAATCGATGCCTACCGGTACTCTAAGATTGCCACGAAAGCCATCGCGGCCGGAAACCAGGAAACCTATACGCCCGACAAATCGACGATTCTTGAGAAGCTCTACAGCCACATCTACACCCTGGCGGATCGCGGGCTGGACACAGAACAACTGGTCATCACGATCAGGTGGCCGGTGTATCAAATTCTGATCAACAGCGAAGAAATCAAAAAGCAAATCGATGTCGGCAACTTCCGCCAGGGCGGCATTGACCTGCGTATCCGTTTCCTCGACGGCATCCCGCTGATCCCGGTGGCCTCGAACCGCATGCGGACGGCCTTCGTCTTCTACGACGGGAAAACGTCCGGCCAGGAAGAAGGCGGCTTCGTGCCTGCGGTGGGCTCCAAGGCTGTCCACTGGATCGTGTCGTCCCGCCGGGCGCCGATCGGAATTCAGAAGACCGACGTGGTGCGCATCTTCGACCCGATGACGAACCAGGACGCCAACGCCTGGAAGATCGACTACCGCAAGTATCACGATCTGATCATCCCCGAAAACAAGGTCCGCGAAATCTACGTGGCCACGGAGGGATGATCCATGATCGTGCTGCAGCGTGAAAACGTCGTGAAGCTGGCTGCGACGGAACACCAGGCGCAGAAGTATGAGCGGCAGGGGTTCGTTCGGATCGCCCAGTCGGATAAGCCTGACGCGGCTGCGGAAGGCGCAGCAAAGAACAAGAAGACGGAGGGTGGCAAATAAGCTGCCCTCCGTTTTCATGGAGGTGACAGCCCGTGACCACCCTCGAAAAGCTGAAAATCATGCTCGGAATTACCGGCTCGGATCAGGATGAAACGCTGAGCCTGCTGCTTGAAGACGTGAAGAACGATTTGCTCACATGGACTAACCGGTCAGAGCTTCCGCCCGCCCTGGAACCGATCCAGCGGCAGATAGCAGTGATCCGATACAACCGCCAGGGCGTGGAAGGGCAGACGTCGCACAGCGAGGGCGGCGTCAGCCGGTCATTCGAGGACTTGCCGGAATCCATCCGGGCGGCGATCAACCAGTATCGCTTGCTGAAGGTGGTGCGGTATGCGGCTCCGTCGGCGTGACCAGCGGGCTGTCGTTTTCCGGCCGCGCATCACCGAAAAGGAGCCGGATGCAACGACCTACGAAACTTGGGGCGATCCGGTGACGATCTTCGGGCACGTTCAGCCGGCCGGCGGCCGTGTCACGGCGGAGATGTACGGCGAGCGTGCCGCCTACATGCTGACGATGTACGTCGAGGGTAGGCCGGCCGTCACCGAAAGCGCTGGTGCATGGGTGGACGTTCCTCCGGAAATCCCAAACCCGGATTACCGGGTCGTCGCCATCCGTCCATGGTCTGGGCACACTGTCATCGACCTGGAGAAGGTGAGATCGTGAGCCTGCAAGGATTGGATCGCCTCTTGAAAAAGTTGGATCAGCTAGGTGGAAACAGCCGGAAGGTCCTCCGGACTGGCGTCCTTCAGGCGGCGATGAAGGTTCAGGCCGACGCAAAGATGCTTGCACCGGTAGCTGAGATCGACGGTGGGACGCTTCGTGGCAGCATTCAGGCCACAGTGGAAGAGCGCGGCGGGACGGTCGTCGGCAAGGTTTCGACGAATGTCTATTACGCCCCATACGTCGAATTTGGCACGGGTCAGCGCGGTGAGGCGTCGCCTTCTCCCCCGAAGTGGGACGGTAATCTTTCATACCGCCAGGATTGGGCTGGAATGGCGGCGCAACCGTTTCTTCTCCCGGCGGCGGAGCAGAACAAGAAGATTGTTCCGCAGATCGTAGCGCGGCATCTTCGGAATGAGATCAGGAAGCTGGTGAGGGGCTGATGTACGACGTCAAAGCCAAGATCAACGCGTTGCTGGAGTCCATTCCCGGCGTGACTGTGTCGTATGCGTACCCGAAAGATTTTTCGCAGCTTCCGCACATCTCGTTCTATGAACTCGCAAACAGCGACCCGCTTCGGATTGAAGGCAGCCCGCTTAGCGACATCAGCATTCAGATCGACATCTGGCACAACCGCTCGGCCGGCCAGCTTGCTCAACAGGTGGACGAAAAAATGAACAGCATTGGCTTCCGCAGGCAGTTCGCGGCTGACGTGCCGGACCCGAGCGGCATCGTTCACAAAACCATGCGATACCGTGGCGTTGTTGACGCCCGGTCAAATCTTGTTTATCAGTGAGGTGATACCGGTGTCTGGAATTCTCTCGAAGGATACAACGCTTTCGTACAAGAAAAGCGGGATGACGGATTTTGAGGAGATCCCGGGTCTCATGGAGGTGCCCGAGCTTGGCGGCGACCCGGAAAAGGTTGACGTCACGACGCTGGCCGACGGCGTGCGGAAGTATATTTCCGGCGTCCGCGACCTGGGTGATCTCCAGTTCAAGTTTTTGTATGACAACAGCGGGGAAAACAGTAACTACCGCATCCTGCGCGGACTCCAGGACAACAACGAACTGGCGACGTTCAAGGTCGAATATCCGGACGGCACGGCACACCAATTCGACGCCTTCGTTTCGGTCAAAATGGATGCGGCCGCCGTAAACGCGGCGCTGACGTTCACGGCTACGATGTTCCTCCAGTCGGACATTGTGGTGACGAATCCGACGCCGTAAGGGCTTGGTGATTGAAACGGTTTACTTCTCCCCTCCGTCCTATGGTAAAATAATTCAAAAGTACCATACGGACGGAGGGGCATTATCATGCGTTACTTTTTGTGCTTTTTGCCACCCTTGGCGGTTTTGTCTACTGGTTACGTCGGGTCGTTTTTGCTGAACATCATATTGACCATTTTGGGTTACGTTCCAGGTGTCATCCACGCATTTCTCATCGTAAACAAATATTACGCCGACAGACGGCACAAAGAACTGGTTCAGGCCATCAAAAGCAAGTGAAACGGAATATCGCATTCAAAGCACTCTCGCATATGAGGGTGCTTTTTATATTGCCAAAAAGGGGTTGAGCAAATTGCTTTACACCACGTTCACGGTTGGTGAAAAGGAATACAAATTGCGTTTGCCCGCCAAAATCGCGGTCGATGTGGAACGGAAAATCGGCAAATCGCTGTTGGCGGTTTTTGGTGAGGGGAAGATGAGCGATCTTCCGAGCATTGAAACGATTGTCACGGTCCTGCACGGCAGTTTGCAAACCTATCAGCACGGCATCACGATGGATGATGCTTTCGAGATTTATGACCGGTATATCGAAAATGGCGGTTCCTATGCCGGAATGATTCAAGTTCTCGTTGAAGTACTGAAGGTATCCGGTTTTTTCAGAGCGGCTCCGACGACGGGGGCCGGCAAGAAGGCGAAGCAGTAAACAGTTTGACCGAACTTTTTGAGAAACTGCATCCTATCGCTGTACAGCACGGCGTGGATGCAGTTTCTTTTTGGGACATGACATTCAGGGAAATTTTGGTCGCGATTGAGGGGGTGCAAAAAAGAAGGCGGGAAGAGTTGCAGATTCAGGCGCTGATCGCTTATCAGCAAAGTTATCTAATTGCAGACCTGGTTGGAATCGTGTTTGGGAGCAAACAAAAGCCGCCGCGGCTTCATGAAGCTTTCCCGGTGATCTTTCCGGAGGTACCGCGACAACAAGACTGGCGGCTTATGAAAGCGCGGATCGAAGAATACGCCGCTGAGCGCCGGAAGCGAGGTGAGAAGCATGGCCATGACGCTGGAAGAGCTCCAGATCCTGATCACGTCTGAAACGTCGGGGTTAAGAAAAGAACTGGCCAATGTAAAAAGGGAACTGGGCGCGGTCAACAGGGACGTAAAATCGGTCACCAATAGCATAAAATCCGCGTTCAAGAGCGTGGCTGCAACGCTCAGTGCCTTGGGGGTTGGATTGGCTCTTAAGACCGTAGTAGATGGGATACGGTCCGCTACCGGAGAAGCCATGCAGTTCGAAGCTGCTGTCCAGCAGCTCCGGCGTCTCATGGGAAGCAGTGTCGGCGTCTTCCAGCAGTGGGCGAATGAGCAGGCCATCGCTTTCGGCATGGCGCGGTCTGAAGCCATGCGATACGGCGCCGTCTTTGCCAACCTGGTGAGCTCTTTCGCAACCAGCACCGCTCAAACCGCGCAATACACGCAGGATCTGTTGCAGGCTTCCGCAGTCGTTGCCAGCTACACAGGTCGGACGATGGAAGACGTCATGGAGCGCATCCGGTCTGGTCTTTTGGGCAACACCGAAGCGATCGAGGACCTGGGGATCAACGTCAACGTGGCTATGATTGAGGCCACAGAGGCTTTCCGCAGATTTGCCGGGAACCGGTCCTGGAATCAACTCGATTTCCGGACGCAGCAGACGATCCGGTATTTCGCGATTCTGGAGCAGGCTGCGCAAAAGTACGGACAGGAAATCGCGCAAAACACCACGACCCGCCAGGCCATGTTCACCGCGCAGCTCAAAGAAGTGCAACTCGCGCTGGGTCAGGCCTTCCTTCCAATCTACAACACCGTCCTGCCGGCGCTGACAAACCTGGCTGCGTCCTTGGCCAATGTGATGCGGTACGTCGCCGCGTTCATGCAGGCACTTTTCGGTACCAACCAAAGCGTTGCGCAGCAGGCGGCATCCGCAGCTCAAGCGCAGGCCGCTGTCGGGGACGCAATCGCAAAGTCCGGTGAGCAGGCCGAAAAGGCCGGAAAGCAGGCGCAAAACGCGGTCGCCAGCTTCGATGAAGTCCATCAGGTCGCCGATGAAACAGCGGGTGCCGGCTTATCCCCCGATGGGATTGCAGCCGGCGCTTTTGATTTGCAGGGGGCGTTTGACGGAGACCAAATCGATACTGAAGCCATTCCCTCGAAGGTTCAGGAAATCGCGGATCGCGTGAGGGGGATATTCTCCGGCCTGTGGGAGGAGCTGGGCAGAATCGGGCAGACGATCGGCGTGGCGTTTGCCGGGGTGGTTCCGGCTCTTCAACCCATTGCCGAAGCCAAGGGTCCGATTGTTGCGGCGTTTACGGAGATCGGACAGACTGCCCAGCAACTCATGAACAGCTTCATGGTTCCGCTGGCGGCCTATTTGCTCACGGACTTCATTCCGTCGATCGTGACGGGGTTCACGCAATCTTTCGCGCCGGTCTTTGCGGACGTGTTGGTGTGGTCTTGGCAAGAGTTCGCGACCACCTTCCAAAACGTCACGGCAACGGTGGTGGACCTACTCAACAACACCTGGATTCCAGCCGCCGATCAAATCAAAACCGCATTCCTCGACGCCTTTCCGACCATCGCAAGTGCGATTCAGTCGGTCCTGGACGGAACTATCAAACCGTTTGTGCATTATGTCCTGAATGACTTCATTATTCCGATCACAGCTGAGATGAACCGCACGTTCGTGCCCATATTCGCGGACATAGGAGCATGGGCAATTCGGCAATTCGCGGAGACTTTCCAATGGGGAGCAGATATGATCAACGGGGTCTACAACACACTCATTCGGCCTGTTTTTGACCTCATCAAGGAGATTGTGCTTGATACGCTGCAGGTGGTAACTCAGCTGTGGCAACAGTACGGACAGATTCTCCTGAACAATCTTTCGCAGCTTTTCGAAAACATCCGCGGCACGTTCCAGCTGCTGTGGGATGAAATCCTGGCGCCGATTATCCAACCGTTCCTTGAGACGATGACATGGCTGTGGGAAATGCACCTGAAAAATCTGGTTGATCAGGTCGGTCAGTTCATCATGAAGCTGGTTAACGGGGCGCTGGAGATTTACAACAAGTTTATTTCTCCGATTGTGAACTGGCTGATCAAAATCTTCGGTCCGGCGTTTGTTGACACTTTCAATTTCGTCATTAGTATCGTCAGCGACGCGATTGCCATGATCGCAGATGTGCTGGCCGGATTGTTCGAGATCCTCGGCGGCGTCATCGACTTTATCGTCGGCGTGTTCACCGGAAACTGGCGAAAAGCCTGGGAAGGCGTTCGGGATATCTTTAAGGGGATCGTTGACAGCCTATGGGGAATTCTCAAGTTCCCGCTCAACCTAATTATCGATGGCATTAATAGACTGATCGACGGTCTCAACAGCATCAGTATCGACATCCCCGACTGGGTGCCTGGACTTGGTGGAAAGACTTTCGGCATCAGCATTCCGAAGATCCCGAAGCTGGCCGAGGGTGGCATCGTGGACCGGGCGACCATCGCCATGATCGGTGAGGCTGGGCGGGAGGCCGTCGTGCCGCTGAATCGGGATAACGCCCTCATTGACGGCATCGGCCAGGCCGTGTATCAGGCGATGATGTCCGCGATCAAGATCGGACAGGCGGCCGCCGGGACGCAGACCAGCGATGACCGCGAAATCGTGATGCGAATCGACGGCGCCGTATTCGCCCGGGCCGTGTTACCGGCGATTATATCGGAAGGCCAGCGTCAGGGCCTGCAATTTGTCATCCGGCCGCAGGTGGGGGTGGTGTAAGCCGTGCTCAAGATCGCAAGCGTGCAGGTGCATGATCCAGCGGAGCTTCGGGTGAGCCGGTTTGACCTTACAAAGTCCAAGCGCACCGCCTCCGGACGCATGGTCATGGAGGTGGTCCGCCCTGGCGTCCGGCGGGTAGATGTCGTGTGGCGGTATATTCCGGACGCTGACCTGCAGAAGATTCTGGATCTTCTCGCCGCGAACAAACCGTTTTTCACCCTCCAGTACCCGGACGCAGGCGGCCAGCAGACCATGACCTGTTACGCCGGCGACATCAACACGTCACTCTGGCACACGATCGGCGGCGTCCGGCGGTGGTCGGAAGTCTCTATAGCGTTTATAGAACGCTGAAATCTGGAGGGGGAGGAGCATGGATCGCGTGAATATCGCAAGGCAACAAATATCTGACGCCGGGTTGAAGCCCGCATATTCACCGGCGGTTGAAGGCGGGCATTGCGTCGAAAACAGCGAAGGGAAGGTCGTATTGCAAGTCTGCAACATGCGGGAAGACGACATCACGGTCACAATCCGTTCGGGATACACGATGAACGGATTAAAACTGCAAGACCGTGTAGTGACTGTTCCGGCCGCAAGCTGCGTGTTCATCGGCCCGTTCGAACCATCCATCTACAACCAGCCCGGAACGAAACACGTCTGGATCGACTACTCCGCCGTGGAGGACGTGGAAATCGCCGCTCTCCTCATCACGTGAGGTGGTCATATGTATCCTGTGTCGCAGGATTTTCTCGAGAAGATGCGTGCGGACCTGCGCCGCGTCGATGCGAAGCTCGTCATCGACTGGACAGCGCCGGACTTGGATCAGAGCATCCAAGTCACCGCGAACGAAAACGCCAGCACGTCGTACACTCAGCAGACGGCGGACGGCGTGACGCATGCGACACGGAAATGGGCGAGCTGCGACGGTTCGACGTATCCTGACGGAAACTGGTTTCCAGCTCCTGGTCCCGGTGATCTCTCAGAAAACCAAATGGGCTGGTGGGGGCGGCAACTGGCGGGTACGGATGGGGCTTTTTCCGAGCCGTACCCGGCCCTCACGATCACCCATGCTATTCGTCCGGTTCGATCTCTGCGCGTGGTCGGCGATTCTGCCCGTGGTGAGTGGCCGGTCGATTTTACGGTCGAACTTTTCGGTCCGGATGGCACGCTGTTGCGGACGGAGACGGTGGTCGGAAATACAGGCATCGAGTGGTCAATGCATCTTAATCCGCCTGTTCTGGACGTGGTGAAGCAGGTGCTTACCATCACCCGATGGTCCCATCCTGATCGGCAGGCGAAAATCATCGAGTTTTTCACTAGCATTCAGGAAACGTATTACAATGACGACATCGTGGAAATCCGCCTGCTAGAAGAACGGGAGACCAGCACCGGCAGCCTACCGGTGGGGAACATCAGTGCGAACGAAATCACCATCCGGCTGGCTAACGAGGACCGAAAATTCGACATCCGGAACCCAAGCAGTCAGCTGTCGGGGCTTTTGAAGCCGAACCGGAGAATACAGGTATGGCTAGGATCGGAGGGCGAATGGGTTCCGCTCGGCACGTTCTGGTCGCTCGACTGGGATGCTCCAGACGACCAGCTCGAGGCCGTCACGACCGCCCGAGATCGCCTGGAACGGCTTCGGCAAACGATGTATCAGTCCGGTTCCGTGCAGCAGAATGTCAGCCTGCACGCATTGGTCGAGCAGGTGTTGCGGGATGCAGGACTGCGACCGGGTGAATACTGGATTGATCCGGCGCTACAGTCGATCGTCATTCCCTGGGCGTACCTTGCCCCCACGTCGCACCGAGAGGCGCTGAGAACGATTGCGGAAGCGGGTCTGGCCGTCGTGTACGCGGACCGCGACGGAGTAGTGCGCATCGAGAGCATGTCCGGCACGCCGGCGGCGCCGGTCGCTGAGATCACGGAGGACGACTATTTTCCGCCGCTCTCGACGCCGTCGAGGCAGGAAAAGGTGGCGAACGAGATCGTCGTGACTACACAGCCGCTGCAGCCGGCGTCAGTGCCGGAGGAGGTCTACCGGTCTACCGAACCGATCAGCGTCCCGGCTGGTCAGACGATCACCGTCACGGTATTTTACACGAAACAGCCCGTCATCGAGGCCGTGGCGGCGCTGGACAATCCTCCGCCTGGTGTATCCATCGTCGGTGCCACCTACTATGCCTGGGGAGCGGACGTCCACATTCAAAACACCGGAGGCAGCGCGGCGAACGTGACGATGGTCATTACCGGAAAACCGCTCACCGTGCAGGGCAGTGAGCGGGTGGTCGCCCGTGATCAAGCGAGCATCACGGAAAACGGCGTCCTGCGCTACGAGTTCCCGGCGAACCCGCTCGTACAAACGCTCGCGCAGGCGCAGGCGATCGCGAACGCTCTGCTCGCGTCGGCAAAAGACCCGCGCAGAGATATCGAAGTCGAATGGCGCGGCAACCCGGCGCTGGAGCTGGGTGACACGGTGACAGTGGTCGGCCAGGATGTGCAGATCATCAGACAGGAAATCACGTGGTCCGGGGCGATGAGTGCACGGCTCACAGGCAGGAAGGTGACGTGACATGGCATGGGTCACACCGAAAACGAATTGGACTCCGAGCGATCCGATCGGAACGGCTGATCTGAACCGGATCGAAGGAAACGAGGCGCAGCTGCGGACGGACCTGGACGCACACACGGATGCAACCACCGGCGTGCATGGCGCCACCAGCGCCGCGACGCCGAACAGTGTCGTGCAACGCGATCCGGCCGGTCAGGCCAATTTTGGTACTCCGACTGCGTCTTCTCACGCCGCAACGAAAGGATACGTCGACAACGCAGTGGCCAACCGCGCCCGCACGGATATCCGCCCTACCTTCACGGCTGGCATTCAGGACGGGGACGCCAATGCGGATGTTTCGATCATAAAATCCGTCCAGCATCACACGCACACGCGCACGGTCGAACTCACGTACAGCAGCGGAAACCTTTCGACTGTGACGGAAAAAGACGGCGCGAACACGGTCAAGACGACCACACTCAACTACTCCGGCGGCAGGCTGTCCAGTGTCGTCGAAGTGGCAGGGGGCGTCACGGTGACGCAGACGTTGAATTACGACGGCAGCGGGAATCTGACGAGCGTCACGAGGACTGTATCGTAATGGGGGGGTGGATGGGATGGATGCGGTGACGTATGCGTTGGTGTCCCAAGCAATATCCATGTTACCTAATCAACAACATTGGTTTTCCCGCGCCAATATGCCCACAGCGCGGGAGAATCTTGCCGCAGCCTCACTCAGTGGGGATAGGGTATTGGCTGTAGGAGGGCGGGTATCGGTGACTCGCCTTAATGTTGTCGAGTGCTACGATCACAACACCAATATATGGACATCTCGAGCCAACATGCCTACTGCTCGCTCCAATCTTTCCGCCGCCCCGTTGAGCGGTGATCGAGTATTGGCGATGGGCGGAACAACAACTGGTTCAGATTATTTGACCACCGTCGAACGTTACGATCACAACACCAATACATGGACTTCGAGGGCAAGTATGCCTGCTGGTCGATTTAGTCTAGCCGCCGCCCCGCTTAGCGGCGACAGGGTATTGGCAGTGGGGGGAGCGCAACCGTCGGGTGGCACGCCATCTAATACCGTCGCGCGTTACGACGATGCGACGAACACATGGACATCTCGGGCCAACATGCTTGCTGCAAGATCCAATTTTTCCGCCGCTCCGCTGAGTGGCGACAGGGTATTGGCAGTGGGGGGTACGGGTTTGACCACCGTCGAACGTTACGATCACAACACCAATACATGGACTTCGAGGGCAAGTTTAATTGGATCTCTATCTTCCCCCGTCGCCGCTCCGCTTAGTGGTGACAGGGTATTGGTGACGGGAAACGGAAGACCACAACGATATGAAGACGCGTCTAATACTTGGACATTTCGGAATGACATGCTCACTCCCCGTTCCAATTCTTCCGCCGCTTCGCTGAGCGGTGATCGGGTACTGGTTATTGGGGGTACAACTTCTTCTACAGAACGATACGATGACAGCGATCCTAACCTTTTAGCTTTGCTCCGCACAATCCAATCCTGGGCCGCCACGCGGCCTTAAAATTTTCATGGGGGGCTGATTCAGAATGATCAACGCATTGCAACTTTTCTCGGAAGCTCGAAACACGTACGGCTATACCGGCACACTCGCAGATGTGCAGGCGGCGCTGGCTGCTGTCGATCGCACGCCGCTGGAGCAAGCCGAACGCGCCCGCTACCGCATCGAGATCTGGGACGAGGAATCGAACCTCGCCGGTCAACCGCCCTCCTATTGGCGTGAGCGCGGAGACTGGCCGGAAGGCGGAAAAGTCTACTGCATCTACGTTGACGGCGCGCTCCGAATCGTCCAGCCGCACGATCCGAACAGCGCTGGTTTCGTGCCGATGGACGAGCAGACGGCCCTTGCGCGGGCGGAAGCGTATGTGTCAGCGGCGGTTGAGCAGGCGGTGGACGAGAAAGTGAAGGAACAGGTATTGCTGGCCCTGCTGAGTGCATGACGCGGGGCCTTTTATATTGGAGGTGCTCAAATGGACTGGGCAGTCATTGTATCCGCCGCCGCGGCAATCAGCGGCATCGTGCTCGGCTGGCTCGGCCGGTCCCGGACCGTGCGGCAGGACGGGGCGGCGGACGGCGAACTGCGGGCCAGCGTCGAATATATCGCGCGCGGCGTGGATGATCTGCGGGTGGAGATACGCAGTCAGGGTCAGCGCTACGATATGCTGGCGGAGAGGGTGACACGGGTGGAGGAGAGCGCGAAGCAGGCGCATCGACGCATCGACCGAATCGAATCCGAGGGGAGAGTGTGATACCGTGGAAACCGGACAGCTTTTCACCTGGGAAGCGCTCTCCGCGATGGGGGGCGCTTCGCTTTTGACCTATTTCGTCGTGCAGTACACGAAGAGCCTCATCGACCGTTTCGCGGCTAAGTGGCTGCCGACGGACCTGTACGCCGTGATTGTGGCAAGCCTGATCCTGCTCACCGCCCAGCTTGCGCTCGGCGCTAATCCGGCCGACTGGCGCGTGTACGTGCTGGCGGTGGCGAACGGGTTTCTCGTCGCGGCCGCCGCCGGGCAGATGCATGCCAAGGCGCTGAATCCGCCGGGGCGAAAGGAGGATGATGCGGGGTGAACATCATTCAGGATTTTATCCCGGCCGGCCGCCGGAACCGTCCGGGGGCTAAACTGATCGGCCCGAAATACATCACCATCCACGATACCGCGAACCCGGCGAAGGGTGCAAATGCGCTCATGCACGCCAAGTACCTGAAAGGCGACGAAGCCGCGAACCGGCCGGCGAGTTGGCATTTCACAGTTGACGACCGGAACATTGTGCAGCATTTGCCGCTCGACGAGGTGGCCTGGCACGCCGGGGATGGGTCGAAGGGGCCGGGGAATACGTCCAGTATTTCGATCGAAATCTGCGAAAACGCGGACGGCGACCGGGCGAAGGCGGAGGCGAACGCTGCGGAACTGGTGGCGTACCTCATCCGCACGGTGCCGAGCCTGCTATCGTTCCCGGAGTGTGTAGTGCAGCACAATCGCTGGAGCGGAAAGGACTGCCCGCGCATCATTCGGCATCGTCCCGGCGGGTGGGAGGCGTTTCTGGCGGCTGTGCGGGAGCATCTGAGTCCGCCTGTCCCTCCTGCCGATGAAGTGTCCGCATGGGCCCGCGAGGCCCGCGACTGGGCTGTCAACCGCGGCATCACGGACGGCACGCGCCCAAAAGATCCGGTGACACGGGAGGAAGTCTGGACGATGCTGTATCGGGCATTCGGGGCCAAGAAATGACGAACCCCCGCTCAGCTATGCGCTGGGCGGGGATAACCTCAAAAAACAATTGGAAAACTTATTATCGGAGTTGATGAATATGTTTACAAAATTGAAAACTTGGTTTAAGAATGAAATTTTAGAAGATCCATATGAAGCTTCAGCGGCTGTTGCCTTTGGAATTGGGTGCCCTTTAATATTGGTGATTTTTATCGCTACTCTCTATCTGATTAAAGTATTAACATAAAATAATAACGGGGCGTTGTCCAAATAGACTGACAACACCCCTTATGAATTTTTAACGAACTGGCGGCTTAGCTGGAGGCGTAGGTCTTGGTCCGGGTACTGGTCTTGGCATAGGTCTTGGTTCGGGAGCTGGTCTTGACGGGGGCACAGGTTGAGATGGAAATGGGTTCTTGAATTTCATTTAATATAACCCCTTTCACTAAAAATAAACAAAATAAAGATAAATGACCAAGTTTAATAAAAATAACGTAGCGTAAAAGGGCCAAACGGAAAAAGATGACATAGCTTTGAAAAAAGCTTTTTTCTGGTCTCCTGATGGTGCCATTACAAATAAGTCAGATACAATTAAAGTACCATCGTGCATCTTTTTGATAAAGTTGTTGTGAGCATCACGGAATCTCTTTTCCAGCGATAGGTAATAAGCGTCTAAAACAAAAAAGAGAATTATGGGAACTAATATAGCTGGAAATAATATAGATTTTGAATTTGTAAATAAGACGACCATTAAACCTGAAACTAAAGTAACGCACCAAGTTTTGCACGATGTACAATTAGTAGACATTCTTTGGATAATGGCCTGTAACATATTTAGATGAGATTGTGCAGCTTGAGGTATTTCATCAAGAATTTTATTGTTTCTGTCCATAAGGCAACCTCAATATTTATTTCTTATTTCAATCGCTTCTTCAACCCATTGTTCAATATTTTGTTTTATATAATCATACACATAAGTGCTTGTAGTGTACGGGGGGTCATAAGCTTTCACAATACTTGATAGCTTCTTTTTATCATTACCAACCGTGAAATCATCAAATGGGTTCCTGCCTTTACTAGACTGATTTCCATATTGATCTTTGAGATTGTGTATATAGATGCCCACAACTCCTTTGCCTGAATTCCACGATTTCTCAATTTCATAATTTATCCACTTTCTACCGGCCGTCTTTTCTCCAATTAAAACAATTGTACATGACCTTCCTTTCAATTGTTCGTCGATCCAATTTTGGATCGCTTTATCACCGCCCTTTTTGACTTCTTCCCAATCATTGTCAGATACAGGGGTATTTCCTTCAACAATACCCATGTTTCTGACCTGGGCGGCTCGCCAGCTGTCTTTCTCGTAGTGAAAACTAAAAAATACTCTCCTTCCCATTTTTCCTCACCTTTAAATTCCCCATCGGCTGGGGGACTTGCTCACACATATTCGCCACCATTCTACAACAAAAGCCCCAATTTGGCGATATATGGATGTTAACCAACACAAGAATTATTTGTGTACCTTTACACCAAACAAACGTTCTCATATAATCGAATCACACGAACATACATTCGGGAGGCGATCCCATGCCCATCGCCAAATACACCGGTCGCTACGTCGAGATCATCTACATGTCCGCAGACGGCCGCCTTACGCAGCGCACCATCTATGTCCACGGTGTCAGAGGTGGAATCGTCCGGGCTTTTTGCTGCACGTCCCGGGCGCCGCGAACCTTCCGCGCGGATTCGATCCTTGCGATCCAGCCGGTGGTGAGGTCGGCGTGAAGCGTGTTAACTAAGCTGACTGAGGGCGGCAATTTATTATGGGAATCCAGCCGCATGATCCTGCCCGAACACAAGGAACGGATACGCATCCGCCGGGAGGAGGCGCGCCGGGGAGGAAAGCGGGAGCGGCCAGAGCTGGACGAGCAGGAAGCGGAGAGGATCAACGAGGCGATTATGCGGTCGCTACACGAGCGCGTGTCGGTCCGGCTGCGGATGTACGACCCTCTGGAGGAGTGCATCGTAGAGGGCGTCGTGGAGCGGGTGGATCAGGTGTCGCGGCGGATCATGGTGAACGGCGACTGGTTCGACGTCAGGGATATCGTCGGTGCGGAACGTCTGTGAAGGGGGGCGGCAGCATGGCTGCATTTTTCGGGGTTTCGGTCTGCGAGTGCCGCGTCGATATGCGCCCGCGCTGGACCGGGGACAACGGCCCGCGCGTGTTCGTGTGTAGGCGTTGCGAACGGTGCGTGCCGGGATATGAAAGGTTGTGGTGGGAACGACAGAGGGAGTTGGAGCGAGCGAAAGAGGCTCTTTCCAAGGGAGACAGAATGTGGTAATATATGAGCAGTCCCCCGCGTGCGGAAGCACCGCCCGGGGGATTTGTTTTGTGAGAATTTACGTATTCATTGTTCGCAAGCACCGGAGCGGGCAAGACGGAAATGATCTTTCCGCTTCTCGACGCGGTGCTTTCCGCCGGCGGCCGGGCGCTCGTGGCCACGCCGCGCAGGGACGTGGTGCTGGAACTGGCGCCCCGTCTGGCCCGCGCTTTCGGCGAAGATCGCCTGTCCGTCCGTTACGGAGGCAGCCCCGACCGCAAGCGCATCACGCCGCTGACGCTGGCCACCACGCATCAGTTGCTTCGCTTCCAGGAAGCGTTCCATCTGGTGCTGATCGACGAGCTGGACGCCTTTCCTTTTCACGGGGATCCGATGCTGCAGTTCGCGGCGGGCAAAGCCCGCCGGCCCGACGGCGTCACGGTGCTGCTCACCGCCACGCCGCCGCGGGAATTGCAGCGCGAAGTGCGGATGGGCCGTCTGCCCTGTGCGAGGGTGCCGGTGCGGTATCACGGCTTTCCGCTGCCGGAACCCCGCCGGTTGCGGCTGCCGGAACTTTCCCGCATGCTGCGGACGGGGCGATTGCCGCCACGGCTGGTTCGGGCTTTGCGGCGGTCCGTGGCGGCGGGCAGCAGCCTGTTCGTGTTTGTGCCCTATGTGCGCCAGGCGGAGGTGTTTGCAGAGCTGTTGCGCAGGCACGCATCCATGCTTGGGCTTGAAGCCGGCCAGATCGCGGGCACTTCTTCCCGGGATGCGGACCGCGGGCGCAAGGTCCAGTCGTTTCGAAACCGCGAGGTGCGCCTCCTGGTGGCCACCACCATCCTGGAACGGGGCGTCACGGTGCCGCGCAGCGACGTGTTCATCCTGGACGCCGACAACGCCATGTTTGATGAAACCGCATTGGTGCAGATGGCCGGACGGGCGGGACGTTCCGCGGAAGCGCCGGACGGACGGGTGTTTTTTGCCGGAAGGCATATGACCGCGGCGCAGCGAAGGGCGATCCGCCACATCCGCAGCATGAATCGTCTGGCCCGGGAAAAAGGGTATCTCGTCCGATCCGCCGGGAGGGAAACGCGATGAAGGTATTGCACCGTCTCCGCATGGTGGATTGGAGCCGCTGGCTGCGGGCGGAACCTGCGCAATGCCCGGTGTGCCGATGCGCATTCCGGCCGGCCGCCGCGCCTTTGCCCGTCTCCTCGGGGCGGCCTCGTCGGGAGCTGGGCGCCCTGTGCCCGGATTGTGCGGGGCGCATCCCATGGATTCTCGCCCCGCTGTGCAGGGTTTGCGGCCGCCCGGAGCGGTGCGAAGACTGCCGCCGCAGGCGCGAAACCCATTTTGTCATCTCCCGGAGCGCGGTCCGTTACGACGGGACGATGCGCGAATGGCTGGCCCTCTACAAATATCGCGGCGCGGAGCGGCTGGAACCGGTGTTGGCGGCGATGCTCGCCCACGCGCTGGAACGGATGGCGGCCGAACTGGGGTTTGCCGAGCCCGGGAAAGCGTTCGGCATGTTGACCGCGGTGCCGCTTTCGGACGAGCGCCTGGCGGAACGCGGTTTTAACCAGGCCGAACGCCTGGCCCGCCGGCTGGCCGGCTGGTACGGCATCCCCTTTGCCCCGTTGCTCCGCCGGATTCGCCACACCGAAAAAATGAGCTTCAAATCGCGGAGCGAACGGCTGACGGATGTCCGGGGCATTTTTTCGCCCGATCCTTTGCTCGCCGCTGTGCTTGTCCGTCGCTCGCTTTCCGTTTCCGCTTATGCGCGGTTATCCGCCGCCGGGGCCGGCCGGCTCCCGCAGGTCAACGGGAACGGCTCGCGTCCATTTCACCGAATCCTGATCGTGGATGACGTATATACCACCGGCAGCACCATGAACGAAGCGTCGCGGGTGTTGAAAGGCGCATTGGGCGGGGAATTCGAGCTGTTTGGCCTGACCTGGGCAAGATCTTGAGGCATCGGCGGGCAAGGTCCCAATTGCGCGGGTCAAATCCATTTTGTGGTCGTGAAGCACACGCCGCTTCGAATTTTGAATGGTAATGGACCAGATGTCCGTAAGGTTCGCGAAAATCAAATAGCCAGTTTGCCCGGCATCCGCTATACTGATAGACAACGCAGCAAAATCGCACTACGGGAGAGAGAAGCGATCCATGCCGCAAGTCGAAGTGAGCCGGAATCGCCATGCCGAAAGCCCCCATGCCGGAAGCCCGCATGCCGGAAGCCCTTATGCCGGAAGCCGCCATGCAGGGAGAACGCTGCGGCTTGCGTGGAAGCTGCTGCCGATCGTTCCGCTGATTTTGCTCCTTTTTGGACCGTACGTCACGTTCGCCGGGAAAGCGCGGCCCATGGAGATATGGATGGACGGAACGCGGCAGCGGACGGACGTCATATACGACGGCAAGCATTACTTCATTACCGCGGATGTTTTGAAGCTTTGGGGACTCCAGGCGGACTACGATTCCGCCGCCAGGCGGCTGAGGCTTTCCCCGGCGCCGGAAGCGGGCCGGGACATCGCCTTCAACCCTGTTTATTATCGCGATCGGGTCATCGTTCTCATGTACCATCATATCGTCGATGAACCGGAGAATCGCGACGGGCTCCACGTCGCCAAATTCCGCCGGCAAATGGAACTTTTGGCCGCCAACCGGTTCAACGTGATCGGAATGCAGGAATTTGCCGATTTCATGCTGCGCGGGGCTCCGGTGCCTCCCAACGCGGTGCTGATCACGTTCGATGACGGATACGAGTCTTTCTACGCCCTGGCGTTTCCGGTGCTGAAGGAATTGGGATTTCCGGCCTCCAATTTCCTCATTGTGAAGTGGATAGACAAGCCTTACGGCATCCCCAAACTGACCTGGGACCAGATGCGGGAAATGCAGGCGTACGGCATGAGTTTCTACAACCATTCGTACGAGTCCCATGAATACAAGCCTGTGAACAAATCCGGACACACGAAGCCGGCCCTGGCCCATCGGCTTTACCTGAAGGACAAAAACCGCAGGGAAACCCGGGAAGAATACCGGCAACGGGTGCTGGACGACCTGACTGCGGCCGAGCGTCGCCTGCGGGAGGAGCTCGGCAACCGGACCGGCATTCTGGCTTTTCCCTACGGCGCGTACAACGAGGACCTGCTTCTTATAGCCGAAGAAGCGGGCATCGACCTGATGCTTTCCACCAAGGAAGGGATCAACAAAAGCGGACAACGGGTTGTGTACAGGGTCAACGCCGGTGCGCCAGACGCGGATGCGGAAGAACTTGTGCGCCGGATGCGGCATGCGCTCGGCCATGTACCCGACATTCGGCTGCAGGTGTCATTTGGAGATGCCGAATTGGTCTTCCCGACGGCCCGGCCATTCGAGCGCAACGGGACGGTGTGGCTGCCCCTGGAGACCATGGCGGAAACGTTCGGTGTCCGGTATCAAATGGACCGGGAAAACGGGAACGTGATCTTTTTCTGATCGACCAGGCGACTCTTTCACGGGTTTTTCATTTTACAAGGTTTCTGCGTGTTGGTTATAATTAAGATAGGGAAAAAATTTCCTGTTTCAACCAATCCACCGAATCGCTGTCAACGGGCGGCGGAGGGGGTGCCAACGATGGGACTGGATTATTGCCCCCGTTGCGGGAAGTTGTTTTCGAAAACGGTGCGAGACATCTGCCACAACTGCCATCAGGAGCTTGAGCAGCAATACGAACGCGTCGTGTCGTATTTGAGAGAACATCCCGGACTTACCCTGAATGAATTGGCGGAGGCCACCGGGGTCAGCGCCAAACAAATTACACGCTGGGTCCGGGAGGGCCGCATTTCGATTGCGCAAGCTCCCAATATCGTCATTGCTTGCGAAGTATGCGGCACGCCGATCCGTGAAGGCGCATTGTGTGATTCTTGCCGCAGAAGGCTGACAAGGGAAGTCAAGCAGGTCCAGATGCCGAATCCTGCGGCCGCACGGAAGAACGAGGATGCCGCTTCCCGAGAAGATACTTACCATATCACAGACCGGCTGAGGGACCGCTGAATGGCGGAACCCCTGAAAAATAGCTATAAATATTTACATTACATGAACCGATAATACAGGTAAGGATTGTCGGTTCTTTTTTTTGGGAGTGGATGGGGCGATGAAGATCGACGAAACGCAAAGCATCGGCATGCGGCCGACGTATGGCAGCGTGTCGAGCCGCCGCGTTGAAGGAATTCCGGACAGAAAGCGCGTGGATGAAGTGCACATTTCAGAGGAAGCGAAACGCCTGCTCGACGCCCGGGAGGCCCGGCAAACCGAACGCATCCGGAAACTCGAAACGCTGAGGCAGGAAGTCGCGTCAGGCACCTATTACGTGGATGCGGGCAAGATTGCCGAGAAACTGCTTCCCTTCCTGTTAAAATAACGCAAACGGGGGATTTCCGTGGCCGCGCGCGAATTGATCGAGTCGCTCCGCTTCTTGCTTCAGCTGTACCGGCAGCTCATCGATCTGGGCATGCAGAAAAAGGAACAGGTGATCGCAAACCGCCTGAACGACCTTACGGACACCCTGGCCAAGGAATCCCGGGTTCTCAAGCAGCTGACGGAAGCGGAAGAGGCAAGGGTCCGGGCGGTTTTGGCATTCCAGCGCAGCCTGGGGCTGAAGGAAGATCCGGAAGCGAAACTCCATGATCTTGCGAATCTCATCCTCAACCGGACGGAGAAGCAAGAGGCGCTCCAGTTGCTGGAAGAGATCGGACAGGCCGCCGCGGAGCTGAAAGAGCTGAACGAACGCAACCAGGCGCTTGTCCGTCAGGCGCTTGAGATGGTGGGATTTACGCTGGATCTGCTGGCCGGGCCTCCGGTGGAGGAGCCCGTCTACCAGGCTCCCACCCGGAAGCCTGCGGAGCCGAAGCGGATCAGCCGGTTTGACGCCAAGGCGTGAAGCGTGCGGTGGATGCAGGGACGGAAGCGAAGGGCGGCGAAGCCGCTAAAAAGCGGACGGCGGAGGCCGAAGCCGTAAGCGGCCGGCGGCGATGCCGTCGCAGAAGCGGATGACGGATGCCGGAATTGGAACCGGAGCCGGCGCGCGCCGGGAGGAGGAATGACGATGCGGTCAACCTTTCACGGTTTGGAAACCAGCAAACGGGCGCTCCTGACCACCATGGTCGCGATGCAGACGGTGGGGCACAACATCGCCAACGTCTCCACCGAGGGATATTCGCGGCAGCGCGTGAATCTGACGGAATCCCGCCCGATCGAGGCGCCGGGGTTCCAGCGCAGCGCGCAGCGGGGCATGCTCGGCACCGGCGTGGAGTATGAAAGCATCACACGGGTGCGCGACAGCTATCTGGACCTGCAATACCGCAGGGAGAACGCCCTGCTGAACAGCTGGGATGTGCGCAATACCGTGCTGTCTTCCATCGAGGCCATCCTCAACGAGCCTTCCGAAACGGGCCTTCGCGCGGTGCTTGACAAATTCTGGAACTCATGGGAAGTGCTCAACCGCGACCCCATGCTGCTCAGCGCCCGCGTCGACGTGGTCGGGGCGGCGGTCAACCTGGCCGATACGCTGAACCACATCGGGTCCGCGCTGAGCAATCTGGAGAAAGACCTGAGCGGCGATGTCGACAAGGCGGTGCTGGAAGCCAACGACCTTATCCAGAACATCGCGGGGCTCACCGACATCATCCGCCGCACGGAAGCGCTGGGGGACAACGCCAACGACTACCGCGACCAGCGCGACCTGATGATCGACAAGCTTTCGAACCTGATCGATGTGCAGGTGACCGAGACACCCGACGGCAACTTCACCATCGTCGCGGGTGGCGTCACCGTTGTGAACAACACCCAGTTCACCCTGCTGACCGCGGAAGTCGCAGAGACGGCCACGGGAGGCAAGCTGCACGGCATCACGCAGGCGCTGGTCGACATCCAGCGGACGCGCGACCAGCTGAACGCGATGGTCGACACGATGATGCGGGGCACCATCCGGGTCCGTCTGGAAAACGGATATGTGACCAGCCGCGACATGACCGCCCTGAACGACGTCACGCTGGATGACGGGACGGTCATCACGGCGGGCAATACAATTCCGGCGGGGTCGCGCATCGTGTCGCCGGTCGAATTCGAGGTGGAAGGCTTCAACGGCCTGCACCGGCTCGGCTACAGCCTGTCGGATCCGGCCACGTCCGATATTCCGTTCTTTGTGACCAGCGACGGAAGCGCCGCGTTCACCCTTGACAACATCCGGGTGAACAGCGTGATCCGGAACGACACCAACATGATCGCGGCGTCCGGCAAATACGAGACTGTAAACGGCGTGAACGTCACCATCAAGGGCAACAGCGACATCGCGCACGCGCTGGCTGCGCTGCGCGACGCCAGGTTCCAGTTTCCGTCCGGCATGACGTCGCTGAGCAGCGGCACCATCGACGACTACTTCCGGGCGGCGGTCAGCGACGTGGGCACCCGGGCGGCCAACGCCGAGCGCAACCATCTCAACCAGGAAGATCTGGTCCATGCCGTCCAGTTGCGGAGGCAATCGGTAAGCGGCGTATCCCTTGACGAGGAAATGGTTGAACTGATCAAGTTCCAGCACGCCTACAACGCCGCGGCCCGCAACATGACCGTGGTGGACGAGGTGCTCGACCGCATCATCAACCACATGGGAATTGTCGGCCGGTGAGGTGTCGGGGCGCCCGGGATGAAGCCGGCCGGCGGAAAATGCGGGGACCGGCGAATGCGCGGGAAGGCTGCGCCGGGCCGGGAAGCCGGCCGGTACCGCGGCGCGGCAAAAGGGAGGATGCGAACCAATGCGCGTGACGGGCATGATGCAGAACCTGCAGCTGCTTAACAATTTGCGGCAGACCCATGCGAATATTCTGAAATGGCAGGACAAACTCGCCACCGGACGGAAAATCCAGCGTCCCGCCGACGATCCGGTCGGCGTCAACTACCTGATGCGTTATGAGACCGAGCTGGGCCGCAGCGACGTGTTTCTGGAAAACGTTCGCACGGGGCTGGGGATGCTCCGCGCGATGGATTCCCTTATGCAGCAGGCCAGTGACGTGCTGAAGCGGGTCAAGGTGCTGGTCCAGCAGGCCGCCAATGGCACCCTCACGGCGGAAGATCGCCAGACCATCGCGGCCGAAGTTCGGCAGCTGCGCGAGCAAATGGTTGTGATCGGCAACAGCAGCTTCAACGGCAAGTTCCTGTTCAACGGCCAGAAGACGGACCAGGCGCCGTACACGATCGCCAACGCCGCCAACGAAGCCACGGATGACGGCGTGTACTACCTGAACGTCAGCCCGTCCATCCAGGTTCCGGTCAGCCTGCAGGGAGAGCAGATTTTCGGCCAGGCCGGCGATCCGGAAAACACGTTCAAGATTCTGGACGACATCATCAATCATTTGATGAACAATGATGTCAACGGTCTCCGTGCCGCCCTGGACCGCATGGTCATCGCGGAGGAAAGGATTTACGCCGCATGGGCGGAAATCGGCGCCAGAACCAACCGGTTCGAACTGCTGGAGAACCGGATTCTGGATGAACAGGTGTCGCTCCAACGGCTGAAGAGCGAAACCGGGGACGTCGACATGGCGGACGCGATCATCCGGCTCAAGCTGCATGAGAATACGCTGCAGGCCGCATTGGCCACCGGTGCAAGGATCATGCAGGTTTCACTGGTTGATTTCCTGAAGTGATAAGGATGTGACCTGACCTATGCGCGTCGAATCGGCCTCCCCGGCCTTTCAACCGGGGTGGTGGCGCAAAATCCAGCCGGTTCGCACCGTTGTTCCGCCCGCCGAGGTGGATGCCCGGCACATTCCGCCGGAAATCGAAATTCGCAACCGTCCTGCCGAGATCGAGGCCGACTGGACCCAGGTCTGGGAAGACCTCGGCGTGAGACGGCACTACACGCTGCTCAAAGAGCTTACCGACAAGGCGCAACGCGAGCTGGCCGAGGAAATCGTGGTCAAGGTGCGTCAGGGAGACGAGAAGGCCGACCTGCGCAACCGCGAACCGAACATTTTCGGCAGGCACGCTTTTGAAAACTATATGCGCAGAAGCAAGGCGGAAGTGGTGCTGGATGCGGTTCCCCGTTTCGGGGTGAAGTTCGACGTGCGCGTCCATCCTCCGGAAATCGAAGTGCGCACGCCCGGAGCGAACAGGTTTGCGAACGAAACGGGGCAACGGAGGTGAATGACGCGCCGTGGGCGAACGGATGACGCTGATCCGCAGCGACCGCTACGGGGATCTGCATGTGGCGGAAGAACAGATTTACCGCTTCGAAAAAGGCATCGTCGGCTGGCAGGACATCAAGCAATACGCCCTGATCGGAGTGGAAGATACGCCGTTTTTCATTCTGCACGCGCTGGACGAGCAGCTCAGCTTCATTCTGATTCCGGCGGAGAAGGTGGTACTGGATTACGGCTTCGAGATCGACGACGAAACCGTTCAGCTCCTGGACGCCAAACAGCCGGAAGATGTCGTGATTTTTCTCATCGTCAACATCATCGACGACGCGTTTTACGTGAATCTGAAAGCGCCGGTCCTGCTCGTTCCCCGTTCGAGGGCGGGCTGCCAGTATGTCATCCATGACCGGGACTATCCGCTCAGGTTTCCCCTGCGTCGCAGGGAGGAGGCCGGCAATGCTGGTCCTTAGGCGGAAGATCGGGGAAACGGTCATGCTGGGCGACAACATCGAGGTGCACGTGCTGGCGGTGGAAGGCGACACGGTGAAACTCGGCTTCGTGGCTCCGCGCAGCGTCCAGATCCTGCGCAAGGAAGTCTACGACGCGCTGATGCAGGAAAACAGGCAGGCGGGAATCGACGCGGCAAGCGAAGGAAAGCCCGTGCTGGACCTGCTCAAAACCTATCGCGACGTTAAGTCCGATGTGACATCCGAAGAGGGTTCATCGTGAATAAAACCGTGAAGTTTCTTTTGGTAGCAAAGGAAAGGAGAGATGCAACGTGAACGTGACTGCGGTCAGCAAGCATGATCCGGTCATGACGGGGTTCTCCATGCCCGCCGTTTCGGCCCCGTCGAAACCTGGCGCATCTTCCCCGGAAAAACCTCCATTGCAAAAGGCGGCGGAACAGCAGAGAAAAACGGCTGTTCTGAAACAGCCGAAGTTCGACATCATGGCGCTCAGTGAAGACGAGCGCAAGAAGCTGGAAGAAGAGCTGAAGAAACTGAACGATTCCATTGCCGGTTACAACAAGATGCTGCGTTTCCGGTACAACGAAGAAGCGGAACAGACCTATGTGGAAGTCATCGACACGGAGACGCAGGAAGTGGTCGCCAGCCTGCCGCCGGAGTTTCTGATCGATCTGTCGATCAAGATGAAAGAGCTGATCGGCCTGTTCATCGACAAAAAAGTCTGAGCGCGAGGCTCGGGAAGGACGGAGATTCCGCTTTGCGCCAGGCGGTCGGCGGAAACTGAGACCCAAAGGGGTTGAAGGGCATGAGTTTCAGCATTACGGGCATTGCGTCCGGCATGGATACGGCACAGATGATCGAATTGATGATGAAAATCGAACGCTTGCCGTACCAGAATCTGCAAACCCGCAAGCAAGAGCTGTCCCAGGAACAAAGCATCATCCGGAGCATCAACACCAAGCTGGTCGCGTTGCGCAACGCGGTGGCCGACCTCATGTACAACGCTTCCTTCAGTGAAACGTCGGCCAAAACCAGCGACAGTTCCGTCGTTTCGGTATCCACCGGAGAGGGCGCCGAAATCGGGAGTTACCAGATTCATGTGGACCACCTGGCGCAAAAGCATGTTGTCGCCTCCAGGGAATTCAAGAAGGATGACCCGACGGGCACCCTTGACGACCTGGAGATCAAGCTGTACGCAAAAGGAGACGCGACAGGGGAAACCATCAAGCTGAGTGGCGCCACCTACGAAGAATTGTTGCGCAATCTCCGTGACGAAATCAATCGTAAAGGCCTTGGGGTGAAGGCCGCATTGATCGAAACCGCACCGGGCCATGTAACGCTGACGCTGACGGCGGATAATTTTGGCGCGGAAGCGGGCATGCGGCTTCTGAGCGACACGAAAGAGGGAAGCCTTGCTTTCGACGATGCCCCCGCTTACTTGTCCGTATTGGAAAGCCTCGGTCTCGTGAAAGTGAAAAGGGATGAAAATAACAATATCATTACAACCGAACTCAATACCGCCGCCGGACAAAACGCCCTCGTCACCGTCAATGGCCTGAAAATCCAGGTGGCCGGCAACACCCTGGCGAACGTGCTTCCCGGGCTGACGCTCACCCTGCACAAACCCGGAGACGTGACGGTGACGGTGGAAACGGATGCGGACAAGATTGCCGACAAAATCCAAAAATTTGTGGACGCGTACAACGATGTGGTCATCACCATCCGCAACAATACCACCAAAGGCGCGATTCTCCAGGGAGATACCACCCTCAATTCGTTGTATTCCCGGCTGTACAGCCTCTTTAACGACGCCGTCGCGGGTGCCGGCGAGTTCCGCTTCTTGTTTGAGATCGGGCTGGAAATCGATAAGGGTGTGACCAGCGGGAGCAACATGACCGGGACCATTTCCTTCGACCGGAACAAGTTCAAAGAAGCCTTTGCGGCGAACCCGGAAGCGGTCACGCGCCTCTTTACTTACGACGATCCGGATTCTTCCAGCCAGGATGGCGTAGCGGTGCGTTTTTACAACGAAATTCTCAACTGGACGAGAACCGGCACGGGTTATCTGACGTCCAAGATCGCCGGTTATGATGCCACCATTAAAGAAATTACGGAGCAAATGGAGCGGCTGGATCTTCGTTTGCAAAACCGGCAGAAGCAGCTGGAAGCGCAGTTCGCCGCCATGGAAACCGCGCTGGCCCAGCTCAGGAGCCAGCAAACGTGGCTGGCGGCGCAGATCGCCGCGCTCACCGCGGCGACCGGGAACTGACGAACCGATCTTAAGGGGTTGAAACACGTGAGCATGTTGGCCCAAAGCGGTTTTCAGGCCTATCAGAGGAACAAGTTTGAAACCGCGTCTCCTCATCGGCTGATCCTCATGCTGTACGACGGGGCTTTGACCAATCTGGCCAGGGCCAAACAGGCTCAGGCGGAAAACCGGAAGCTGGACGCCGGGCGGCACATCCGGAAATGCCAGGATATTCTGCTCGAGCTGATCGCTTGCCTGAACGAAGAACAGGGGGGCGAAATCGCCAAGAACTTGAAGCAGATCTACATGTACATGATCGAGCAACTGCTCAGGGCGAACATTCGCAACAGTCCGGAACTTATCGAAGAAACGGAAACGCTGCTTAAGCAGATTCGCGACGCATGGGAACAGATCGGAAAGGAAGTCGGATTTGGTGCGACCCGATGAACGGGGGCCGATGAGGTCTGCGGACACCGCAAACCCGGCGGCGGACGGCGATGCGGAGACGGCGGCGTTGCTAGCGCAGTGGAAGGAAGGTTACGCGAAGCTGGCCGACCTCAGCGGGCAGCAGTTTGCCCTGGTCAAGGACGCCGTGCCGCTTGGAAAACCCGCGGATGCCGCGGGGGACGGGGATGCATCTCCGAAAATGCCTGACACCGTCTTGGAAGGCGCATACGACGACCTTTGGCAACAGCTGGGACAACTGGCGGAAGAAAAAGAGACCGTCCAGCGCGAGCTGGAACGAGTGCAGGAAGAACTCCGCCGTCGCCTGGGCGAAGAGGAACTGAGAACGAGATTCGAGCGGGACATTCGCGCTTCGGCGGAACAGGCCCGAGTGCTGACCGTGGAGACGTCCCGCAAAGTGGAGCACATGATGGCGCTCATCGGCGGCCAGCTCGGCACCGTCCGCCTTCACCGCAAGGCGATGCACGCCTACTATGGCATGGACCGGGGCGACCAGGTTCCGCTGTATTTCGACGAAAAAAAATGAAAGGAAATCATCGGCGACTCTAAATTATGACACGAGTCCTGCCGATATTAATTCTTGGGTCGCAAGGAAGCGGCCTACAAAAAAATCATGGAGGATGATGCAGGATGTCGATGTACATCAACACGAACGTCAGCGCGATCAACGCCCATCGCAACCTGACCTTCAACAACACCCAGATGGGCAAAGTGATGGAGAAGCTGTCGTCCGGCTACCGGATCAACCGCGCCGCGGACGACGCCGCCGGTCTGGCCATCTCCGAGAAGATGCGCTATCAGATCAACGGCTACTATCAGGCGATCCGCAACGCCCAGGACGGCATCTCCCTCATTCAGACGGCGGAAGGCGCGCTCACCGAAGTGCACGCCATGCTGCAGCGTCTGAACGTGCTGGCGAACCAGGCCGCGAATGGTACGCTGAACAACAATGACCGCGCCAAGGTTGACCTCGAAGTGCAAGAGCTGCTGAATGAAATCAACAACATCGCCGATACCCTGAAGTTCAACGGCATCAGCCTGCTGAACGTCGGCAGCGGCGCGCCTGCTTCCGCGAAGACCGTGGCTTTCCAAGTCGGTTTTGAAAAGGGCGTGCAGATCAAGGTCACGCTCGTCAGCGTCAAGACGAGTGCCTTGGGCATCGGCGGAATCAACGTGAAAACGGCGTCGAGTGCCGGTTCCGCCATCGCGAAAATTCAAGCCGCCATCGACAAAGTTTCCGAATTCCGCGCCAAATTCGGTGCCGTGCAAAACCGCCTGGAGCACACCATCAACAACGTGGGCGTGAACGCGGAGAACCTGTCGGCTTCCGAATCCCGGATCCGCAACGCCGACATGGCGAAGGAGCTCACGGAGTTCACGAGATTCCAAATTCTGGTGCAAGCCGGCACCGCGATGCTCGCTCAGGCCAACGCCGTGCCGCAGAACGTGCTCCGTCTGCTCGGCTGACGGAAAGCCAACTCCGATTGGCAAAACTCCCCGATTTCCCTCGGGGAGTTTTTCTATTTAGATTTGTTGACCAAAATCCGATATATTTAATATCTTCATGTCGAAGCAAGTAGTATTTTCGATAGGGTGTTTTGAGCGATGATCATCGTAACCTCGCGGGAGACAATTGACTTTTCCGGACAAGATCGGGACCGGGTCGCCTCCTCCCTGCAGGAATTGTTCCGGAACTTGTATGAACAGTCCGAAATCGTGCAGGAAGTACTGATTGACGGTGTATCCTTTCGGGAAGGATATCGCGAATATTTATTGGAAAACTGGAATACGGTGCGGCGTGTGGAGATCCGGACCGTTCACGCGGCCGATTTGGTCAGGGATATCGTCGAAGATTTGCGCGGATATCTTCCCCGCGTAATGAACGCTTGCGATTCCATTTCGGAACTGTTTTACGGGGAAATGGACCAGGAGGACTGGGCGCATTTTGGGCAATTGACCGAGGGAATCAATTGGGTTTCGCAATCCGTTCAAGTGATTCGCCACCATTTGGAGCGAACGGGTGATAACGCCGATCAGCTGGCCGTGCTGACCGGATTTGAGATCGATTTGGCGGCGCAGCTGTCGGAGCTTGCCCGCGAACTGGAAAGCGGCGACCATACGGCTGCCGGCGACCGCATCAAATATGAACTTCCCCCGTTGTTCCAAACCTTGCTTGATCAATTGGCAGCGGGGTGATGGATATGAGGAAGTACGCCGCGGACAACCTGCTTTTTTTGCGTGAACAATATCCGGAAATTTACAAGTTTATAAGCAATCGTTCTCCCGATCCGGAGCGTTACCAGCGGGATGAAGCACGGAACGGGCAGGCGAACCTGGTTTACCGGCCGCAGGGGCAAACCCCGCTATACCTTTACAGCCGTTACGATCCGGGCCTGGAAGCCGAGCGGTGGGCCGCCTCAATGGACGAAAACCTGAAGAACGCCGGTAGCGTGCTGGTGGCCGGTTTCGGTTTGGGCTATCATATAGCCGCCTTGATTAATACTTATCCCGAAAAAAGATTTTACATTGTTGAACCCGATGTGGAATTGTTCCTTCATGCCGTCGAAACCGTGGACCTCCGTCCGGTCCTGTCCAGCCCGCAGATCGCCATGTTTGCCGTGGGCAACGACGATACGACGCTGTCGGAACTTCTGATCGGTCTGTTCAAAATGCACCAAGGCGGTTTTGCGCACGCGATTCTCCCGTTCAGCAAACGGATCGATCCCGAACTGGAGAAACGTCTCAACGCGAAAATAACCCGGACGGCGCGCACTTATGCTTTGGATATCGGCACCATCTCCCACTTCCAAACCGAGTGGCTCGAAAATGTGATTGTCAACATGGAAAGAAATTTGCGCACACCGTCTTTCTATCCGCTGAAGGACGCCGCCCGGGGGATCCCCGCCATCATCGCCGGTTCGGGACCGTCCCTTGGCTTGGTCGCCGAGGCCTTGCGCCGCGCGAAAGACCATGCGCTGCTCATCGCCGCCGGCACCGCCACCCAAGCCCTTCTGCATCTCGGCATCGAGCCGCATCTCATCGTATCGATGGACCCCGGAAAGCCCAATGAAATCGCGTTTGCAAAACTGAATATCAGCCACATTCCGTTTTTATACCTGCCTACCATCAAACATACCGCCATTCGGGATGATGAATCGCCGTATCTTATGCATGCGTTTTTCAATATTGATGTGTTTTCGCATTATGTCATGGACCTTACACCGGAAGATGGTGTCGTGTTGTCCACAGCCACGGTTACCGGTACAGCCATTCAGACCGCCATTCATTTAGGTTGTACCGATATCGTGTTCATCGGTCAGGATTTCTCCTACCCGAATCAACAAGCTTATGCGTTCGGTGTTTCCCATGTTCCGGACGAAGTATTGCAGGCAAGGGTTCAGGCGGCCAAGTTGACCGTACCCAACGTCGCGGGCGGCGCAAACGCCACCAATCAGAATCTGCTGGATTTGAAACGGGACGTGGAAGAACTGATCAAGCTTTTTCCCAAGGCAACGTTTTACAACGCTTCGCCCGTGGGGGCCGTGATTGAAAATACCCGTTTGATGAGTCTTGAGGAATTCACCACAAAGTTTGGTCATGTGTCCGTCGGCGATAATTGGTTGAAAGAGCAAATGAAAATCAGGTTAAAGCCCTATCCTCCCGAAAGAATTGCCAATATCACCCGACGAATCTCCAGAACGATCGGGGAGTTGGACGAACTCCGTGAAACATTGCGGCAGGTGGACGAACTTTTATCCGATGGAAATGGTTCCGCGATCAAAACGGATTGGTTTGTCCGTTTTGAATCCGCGTGGGCAAAGCTGGTGGGTCACCCCGTCTATGAAAAGATTCTTGCGTTTTTCCTGGTGCGGGAAAGGCTCCATGCGGAACGAAATTGGGAGGACATGCGGCAGGAGACAAACCAGGTCCGGAAATACCGGAAGTTGCAGGATTGCGTCCGGCCTCTTGTGGAAGGACTGAAAAAACTGGTTCCACTGATGGATCAGCGGATGGCCGAACTTTCGGAGAAACTGGATCGACGATCGCGTGAGAGGGTAGAGGGGACATGGGGTTCTATACCGGTAAAAAAATTTTGATCACCGGCGGAACGGGGACGATCGGACGGGCGCTGACCCGCCGGCTTCTCACGGAGAACCCCGCAGTCATCCGCATCCTCAGCCGGGATGAACACAAACAGTTCGAAATGCAGCAGGAGCTCCAGAATTACGACAACATCCGCTACCTGATCGGCGACGTCCGGGATGCGGATCGCGTTCTGCGGGCGATGGAAGACATCGACTATGTTTTTCATCTTGCCGCCATGAAGCATGTTCCGTTCTGCGAATACAACCCGTTCGAGGCGGTCAAGACCAACGTGATCGGCACGCAGAACGTTATTCATGCGGCCATCGCCTCCAATGTGAAACGCGTTCTGTTCACGAGTACGGACAAGGCGATTTCGCCGACCAACACGTACGGAGCGACAAAATTGACGGCAGAACGCCTCATCTCCGCGGCGGAATATCACAAAGGTCCGCGCAAAACCGTGTTCTGTTCGGTTCGTTTTGGCAATGTCATGGGTTCCAGGGGATCGGTCATTCCGCTTTTTGTCCGGCAAATTCTTGAGGAGCGGCGGGTGACAGTCACTCATCCGGACATGTTGCGTTACATGATGACGCCCAGCCAGGCAGTTGGACTGATTTTGCGCGCCAATGAAATGGCATACGGAGGAGAGGTTTTCGTTTTGAAAATGCCTGTGGTGAGACTGGGCGATCTCGCGGAAATCGTGATTGAAGAAACCAAACGCCAATTTGGCATTTCGGAAGCCATCAGGACGGATATTATCGGCCTTCGGCCCGGCGAGAAAATGGTGGAAGAGCTGATGACGGCCGATGAAGCGGAAGCGGCCATGGAAACAAGGGACATGTACATATTGCAACCTCTGTTCGGGACCCCGAATTTCAGGATGTATCCGGACATCATGGAAAAAGGAATGATTCAACGATCCATGGGGACGCTCATTCCGATTTCCAGGGAAACCATGAGAAATTGGATTCGGGAAGAGAATTTGATCACGAAGCCGGAATACGTGGGAACCACATGGTACTAGGCTACAAGCATGGTTGTCTGTATAAATAAAGAAGGAAGGCAGATGTCCGTCCGATGAAAATGCTCAACGTGGGGTGCGGGACGGTCTATCACCCCGACTGGGTCAACGCGGATTTGGTACCGGCCGCATCCGGCATCATGCGTCTCGATGTGACGGATTCCTGGCCTTTTGAAGCCGAGACCTTTGATGTGGTGTACAGCTCTCATGTTTTGGAACACCTGTATCCCGAGCAGGCTTCCCATTTCATGTCCGAAGCGCGCCGCGTATTGCGGCCCGGGGGGACAATCCGGCTGGCGGTGCCGGATCTCGAACGGATCGCGCGGGGCTATTTGAGGTCGCTGGCGGAAGTGCGGCGCCGGCGGAACGCGGAAGCCGAAGCCAATTACGATTGGATGGTCCTGGAGTTGTTGGACCAGATGGTTCGCCGGTGTCCCGGAGGGAAGATGGCCGAATTTTTGTTCCGCTGGGATTTGCCGAATGAACCCTTTATCTTGGAAAGAATTGGGCTGGAAGCAAAACGTTTTTTTGACGAAAAAGATGCTTTTCGGGAAGTTGTGCGTCAAATTCATATACACCGGAGTGGCCGGCCCTTGGCTGTGTTTGGCGCTGGCAGCTTGGGTGAGAGAATTGCAGGCTGGTTAAAGGAATTCGGATATGACGTCGATTTTTTCCTGGATAATGACACGACAAAGCACGGCGAGCGTCGGGAAGGAATTCCCGTCTTGCCGCCTTCGCATGCCCATGAAGCTTTTGTGATAGTGGCTTCCAGTTGGCGGGATGAGATCCGTCGACAGCTTCTCGAGATGGGACTAACGGAACCGGATGATTTTGTTTGCTTTTTTCAAACTGCCTTACCAGCCGGCACAACCGGATCGTCGCAGGAAGCTGGTTTTCATGGGGAATTGCACAGGTGGATGTATGATTCGTTTTCGTTATCCAGGTTGCTGGAAAGGCACGGGTTTGAAAAAATTGCGGCATGTTCGGCTTTTTCCAGCCGGATTCCAGACTTTGACAAATACGAACTGGATGTGGTGAACGGAAAAGTGCGAAAGCCCGATTCCCTGTTCATGGAAGCCAGCAAACCTGCAAATGGATAATCCGCAGGGGACGATATGCGAAATGAAAAAATATTGTCCATCTCAACACCAATGATGTTCGCGGAGGGGCGGCCAAAGTCGCACGGCGTCTTGCGGAAGCCCAAAGACGGAGGGCAAGCAACGCCTCCATGCTGGTGGGTTTTCGGGAGAGCGATGCGGACTGGGTGCAACCTTTTCGTTTGGACCGCGATTTTGGCAGCCGTTGCGAAGAAAAGGGACTGCTTGATTACGATTGGACCGGGAGTGATCGGCTGACGGAGCTTCCGATCGTCAGGCGGGCTGATCTCGTTCACGCGCACAACTTGCATGGCGGGTATTTCAATCCCCGTTCCCTGGTTGCTTTGTCGCACGCCAAACCTTTGCTCTGGACACTGCACGACATGCAGGCGGTAACAGGACATTGCGCGTATTCGTATGATTGCCACCGCTGGGAAACAGGTTGCGGGGATTGTCCAAGCCTGTCCGAATACCCCGCCATATATGTGGATTCGACCCGGCGTCTTTGGCTGGACAAACGGGAATTTTACCGCCAATCCGTTCTGTATTTGGTGACGCCCTCCGTTTGGTTAAAACGAATCGTGGAACGCAGCATCCTGGGCGATCATCCGGTGGAGCTCATCTATAATGGAGTGAACACCGAAATATTTCGTCCTCACCCCCGTGAAGAGATTCGACGCAGACTGGGTCTGCCTCCCGATGTGGTGGTGATCGGCTGTGTGGCCAATGGCGGGTCGCTTGGAAACAAGCGCAAAGGCGGCGACGTCATCGTAGAAGCGATCAGCCATCTTCAATCGAAAGGGATCAATTTCCGATTTGTCAACATTGGACAAGATTCGGCTTTCCGCGGGAATGATGTAGTGATCAATACCGGATATATCGTCAACGAACATCAGATGGCCGAATGGTATTCGGCGTTGGATATCTTATTGTTTCCGTCGTTGGCCGACAATTGCCCGCTGGTCGTTTCCGAAGCGATGGCGTGCGGTGTTCCGCTTGTCACTTTTGCTACCGGCGGAATTCCTGAATTGGTGAAAGACGGCGTGCATGGAGCGGTGGCTCCCTATCTGGATACGGTTGGCTTGATCCGCCGGCTTGAAACGCTGGCGGGGGATGCGGAACTTCGAAACCGCATGTCCGCCATGTGCCGGGAAGACGCGGTTCGGCGATTTGATCATGAGCGAATCGTGAATCAATATGAAAAAGTCTATGAACGTGCCGTCCAGCACCATGCCAAAATAGTGAAAGGCCGGAAAAAACACATGATGCCCGCGCCATCCATCGTGCCTCGGTTGGAAAAACCGATCGTCGGCATGATCGCCGTTGGCGATGGCGATTTCTCCATGAAACAGTCCTATCCCCGTATGGTGCGGATTGAGGAACCCGCAACGTCTGAACGATTGGATGAAGCGAACGTCGACCTGATCTGGGTCCCGAACCCCATGCTGAATCCGGACAGCCGTCTTGTGGAAACATTGGTTGAGCATTACCGGGATGAAGAGATTTTCTACGGCGACCTTGTTACATACCGAAAAAACGGTTCGTTGTTCTATAACACCATATCGCCCATCATCCGTGAGGAAGACGGCATCTTTGAACTGGACCCCGCCTTGATCTCCTTGATGGTATTGAAAAAAAGCTATTTCCTCGAACAAATTCAACAACAGGACGGACTCTTCCGGGGCGGCGTCATGCGTGCCCGGAGCGTCGCGGGAATCCATGCCGCCTTGGCCAAATGCGGTGTGGAGCGGTATCTGTCGTACAAGCTGCAAAACAAGGAAGTTCAGAAGTTTTACATCTATGGAGCCGGAGGCCATACGGCCGATTTGCTCAACCAGCTTGAAAGCATGAGCGAAAAGGTGCTGGGAATCATCGATCAGGACGAACGCAAGGCAGGACGGGAGTTCTGCGGGGTCAAGATTTACCATGTGGATCAACTGCCTGAACTTCCGCCGGCATGCATATTGATCTCTTCCGCTTCTTATGAACGGGAAATTTGCCGAAACCTTTCCAAACGGGTGCCTTGGAAACGAATCATGCGGTATTACGGAGAACCGAATTGAACAGCTAGCCTGGATATCCAGATTGGATGTGGTCCTGATGAACTTGCCCGTGGTATCCATCATTACGGCGACTTTCAACAGCGCGAAGACGTTGGAGGAGACGATTCTGAGCGTCCGACAGCAAACCTATCCCCATATTGAACATTTGATCGTTGACGGGGGATCGACGGACGGCACGCTCGATGTTGCCGAGAAATACCGGTCATCGTTGGCTTGTGTCATATCCGAACCGGATGACGGCGTTTTTGATGCGTACAACAAAGGAATTGCCGCGTCGTCCGGGGAAATTGTTTATTTTTTGAATTCGGATGATCAATTGGCCGATCCTGGTGTCATTGAACACATGGTTCGCTGTTTCACGGAATGGCCGGAAATATGGGCGATTTACGGAAATATGAGGATTCGCGAAGGCAACCGGCAAATCGTCGCGGGACACAGCGTAAGCCTGGACGATATCAGAAGGGGCCGCATTCCGTTTCATCCCACATTGTTTGTGCGCAGACATGTATTTGAAAGATTGGGCCGATTCGATCCGCGTTTCCGCATGGCGGGTGATTTTGATTTCATCGTTCGATTGTTCGTGGAGGCGGGGGATCGCGTCCGCTATGAAAATCGCCTTGTGGCCGACTATGGGACGAGAGGGATTTCCACCCGTTATGATACGCGGCTGACCGGCAGGAGTGAAGCGGAATCCGTTTTGCGCCGTTATTTCGGGGAGGCTCCGGATTTGGCGGGAACGGAAATCCGCAACAACGCCTTGTACCGAATGTGGTTGGAAAACCTGCTGATTCACGACCGGGGCATCACCTCGGTTCTCAAAATTTCCGGTTTTCAACGAGTTGCCGTGTTCGGAACGCGGATAAATGCCCGGTATCTGATCGCGGATTTGCGGAAGGAAGGCTTGCGGCCGGTCTGTTTGCTGGACAACAACCCGCATGTTCGGGGATGGGAAATCGACGGCGTGCCGGTCTGGTCGCCGGACTGGTTGAATGAACATCCCGGCGCGGTGGACGTTGTCATCGTCTCCGTGGAAAACGAACGGGATGGCGAGCTGATCATGCGGTTAAAAGAAATCATTAAAGGCGATTTGCCGATATTGTCGTGGAAACGGTTGGCCGTCGAAGCGTTCAATTGATCGTCGATGCAATGAAAGCGGACCATTCCTGAAAAATGCGCTCCGGCGACAAAGATCGAAATCATGTCGTTAACAAAAGACAAGCGAGGGAATTTTAATGGATAAACCGATTGTGTTTTTTATTTTTAAACGTCCGGATACGACCAAGCTTGTTTTTGAAGCCATTCGTCAAGCCCAGCCTTCCAAGCTTTACATTTTCGCCGATGGTCCTCGTCAGGGAGTGGCACATGAAGAAGAAAGATGCCGTATCACCCGCGAAGTGGTCCAAGATATTGATTGGCCGTGCGAGGTATATCGGCATTATTCCGATGTGAACCAGGGTGTCGACCGCCAGCTCGTGAGCGCGTTGAATCTGGTGTTTTCCCGGGAAGAGACAGCCATCATTTTGGAAGATGACTGTTTGCCCAGCCAATCCTTCTTCCGATTTTGCAGCGAATTGTTGGACCGATATCATGACGATGCCCGAATTATGTCGATATCCGGAGCCAATTATCTGTATGATCGGTTTCAGTCTTCCGAAAGCTATTATTTCTCAAAGTATCATATCTCCGGGGGATGGGCGACTTGGCGCCGTGCTTGGAAATTGTACGACGATAACGTATCTCTTTGGCCGGAAGTGAAAAAAGGAGATCGGTTGAAAGACATTTTGCGGCATCGCGAAGCCGAAGAATTTTGGTGGATGGTCCTGGAAGATTGTTATTACAAGGGATTCAATTATTCATGGGACTATGTTTGGGCATTTACCATCTGGGTCAACCATGGATTGGTCGCCAACCCGTATAAAAATTTAATCAAGAATATTGGTTACCGGAGCGACGCGGTTCACACGACCCGTCCCAACAGGTTTGCCAACATTGAAGCGGAGGAGATTTCCTTTCCTTTGCAACATCCCAAAGTGTTTATCCGCCATGAGGAAGCGGACGATTTGTTTACAGATCTCGTGTTTGGCAAAAATGCGCGCGAAATTTATCTCATCCGGTTAATGAACACCGTCTTGGAGAATAAACCTTTGATACCCGTTGTAGTTGACCGTTCAATCAAAAAGGTGGCCATATTTGGAACCTTGGCGTTATCCAGATATGTGATGAAAAACTTCAGAGAAAATCAAATCGAGGTTGTCGCTTTGTTGGACAATGACAGCTCAAAAGAGGGAACCGCCATTGACGGGGTCCCCGTGTATACACCTTCCCGGTTGGCGGACAATCCCGGCCAAATCGGTTTCGAGGCGATTGTGAGCACGGTGTTGGGGCGCCATGAAAAGGCCATCATCCGAAAGCTTTCCGAGCAATTTTCAGACGTTCCCGTATTATCCTGGACCGATTTATTGACGATGAGCCATTAAGACGTGAAAGGGGGGGGGGTCCGGATGAAACGAAGAGCGTTGATCACCGGCGTTACCGGACAGGACGGCGCCTATCTGGCGGAATTTTTGTTGAACAAGGGCTACGAGGTGCATGGCATCAAGCGCCGGGCTTCTTCCTTCAATACGGACCGGATCGACCATCTGTACCAGGATCCCCATGAACCGAATGTGAGGTTTTTTCTGCATTACGGCGATCTCACCGACTCGACCAATTTGATTCGCATTCTGCAGGAAGTGCAGCCGGATGAAATCTATAACCTCGCGGCGCAAAGCCATGTAAGGGTGTCTTTCGAAACGCCGGAATATACGGCCAATGCCGATGCCCTTGGCACGCTGCGCCTTCTGGAAGCGATCCGGATCCTGAACCTGAGGGAAAAAACCCGTTTCTACCAGGCGTCGACCTCGGAGTTGTATGGTAACGCAAGCCAGGCTCCACAGTCGGAAACCACCCCGTTCCATCCCAGAAGCCCGTATGCGGCGGCCAAACTGTATGCGTATTGGATCACTGTAAACTATCGGGAAGCGTATGGGATTTTCGCGTGCAACGGCATCCTGTTCAATCATGAATCCCCGCTCAGAGGCGAAACCTTTGTGACACGCAAGATCACGCGGGCGGCGGCACGGATCAAGCTCGGCCTGCAGGACAAGCTTTTCCTGGGCAATCTGAACGCAAAACGCGACTGGGGTTTCGCAGGCGACTATGTGGAAGCGATGTGGCTCATGCTGCAGCAGGACAAGCCCGATGATTTCGTCATTGCCACGGGCGAGACGCACTCGGTGCGCACTTTCGCCGAGCTGGCTTTCGCGGAACTCGGCATGGAACTGGAATGGACGGGAAGCGGTCTTCACGAAAAGGGAATCGACAAGGCCACCGGACGGGTCCTCATCGAGATCGATCCCCGTTATTTCCGGCCTACGGAAGTGGATCTGCTCCAGGGCGATCCCTCCAAGGCGAAGCGCGTGCTTGGATGGGAACCCAAGGTGAAGTTTCATGAGTTGGTCAAAATGATGGTCCAGGCCGACCTGGAAGAAGCAAAAAAAGAATTGTTCGCCAAAAGGGAAGGTTTCAAGGTCCATCAGCATTTTGAGTGACGGAGGAGCTTTGGGATGAATCCGGATTGCGCGGTTTTTGTTGCCGGTCATCGCGGGCTGTTGGGTTCCGCTCTTGTTCGCAAGTTGCGGGAGAAAGGTTACCGCCGGCTCATCCTGCGAACCCGTGAGGAGCTTGATTTGAGGGATCAGGCGGCCGTGCGAGAGTTTTTTGCGAGGGAAAAGCCGGATGCGGTGTTTTTGGCTGCCGCCAGGGTAGGCGGCATATACGCGAACGCGACCTATCCGGCTGAATTTATCTATGACAATCTGGCCATCCAGACCAATGTCATGGATGCGGCTTATCGCGCCGGTATCCAAAAATTGCTGTTTGTGGGGACTTCCAACATCTATCCGGAGCACGCGCCGCAGCCGCTGCGGGAAGAGTATTTGCTCACCGGAAAGCTGGAGCCCACCAGCGAACCTTACGCCATTGCCAAAATCGCCGGATTGAAAATGTGCGAGGCTTACAATCGTCAGTATGGAACGGATTTTATGGCGGTCATGCCCACCAATCTGTACGGGATTGGAGACAATTTCGATCTCCGGACGTCCCATGTGATTCCCGCGCTGATCCGAAAATTCCATGAAGCGAAACGCGACGGCGCGGCTTCGGTGGAAATTTGGGGCACGGGAGATACGCGTCGGGAATTTCTTTTTGCCGACGATTTGGCGGATGCCTGCATTTTTTTGATGGAAAATTATTCGGCGAACCAAATCGGCGGGTTTGTCAATGTGGGCACGGGTACGGAGATTACAATCCGTGGACTTGCCAACATGATTCAAAGGATCGTCGGATTTACGGGTGAGATTCAATACGATCCGCAGAAACCGGAGGGCATGACCCGCAAATTGCTCGATATCAGCCGTTTAACTGCCTTGGGATGGAAACCTTCGGTTTCTCTTGAGGAAGGACTTCGACGCACCTATGAGTGGTTTGTGCGGAAAGAAAAAACTATCGGGACGGAAAAGAAGTGAAGTTGCGATTGATGAACCAGAGAGGGGGCATTAAGAATGCATCGACGGGAATTTTTTTGCACTTCCCGATATGCAAATTAATCCGGGCGACCGCATATGGATCTTTGGCACGAATGAAATTGCACGGTCATATTTTGAGCAAATTTGTACACGATACGGAGAACATGTTGTAAACGGATTTATTGAAACTTTGGGACAACCGGCAAAATATATGGGGAAAAAAGTTTTTAGTCTGTCGGAAAAATTGGAGATCGGAGAGCGAGACAAATTTCTGGTGGCAGCACTTAATCACGCTGATATGGTGGTATCTACGCTTCTTTATTATTATGGTGTGCGCCGAGAACAAATTATCTGTCGACAGGACTGCACGAGTTTGCTTCCGCCGGGCGGAAAACCGATATTGGTGCATCAATTTGGCAAGGTTGGTTCTACCAGCATTTGGCGGGGACTCAGGCGGTTGAACTTGGAAGCCTATCTTACGCACGTTTTGAATGAGAAGAGAATGAACGAATGGTTACAGGAAATACAAAATGCAGGAGCGGAAATTAGCGGTTTTATTTTAAAGTTTGTGCATTTGCAAATGGGCGTTGAATTACAAATGGGACATCATCAGCGGTGTTCGCGATCCGCTTGGTCGAAACATTTCTTGGTTTTTTGAGCAATTGTACTACTATATTCCTGATTACCCGAGACAGCTTGAAATGGTTCCGGATCCGGCCAAATTGGCCGATCGCTGGGCTGAAGTTATTTTTGAACAATTTCCCCATGATGAAATTTTTCATTGGTTCGATGCGGAAATAAGAGACAACTTCGGCATTGATGTGTTCGAGCATCCTTTTGACAAATCAAGAGGATATGCCGTCTATGAAGGGAACGGTCATCGGCTTTTGGTTTTGCAATTTGAACGACTTCATCATCTCTCAAGTGTAATTCGGGATTTTCTGGGCCTTTCCGCTTATAATCTCCAAAAGGAAAATGTCAGTGAATCGAAGGATTACGGTTCCGTTTACAGGAATTTCTTGAAACGAATCCAATTTGATGACGCGTTTCTGGATCGGATGTACAACAACCGGTTTTCTAGATACTTTTATACCGACGAAGACATCGAAACTTTTCGTAGAAAATGGTCAAAACGTCCTTAACAATTACATTAAATGGGATGTACAGGAAGTGAAAATATCCGGGGCGGTGAAGAAGTGAAACTGATCCTGCTTTCCGGCGGCAGCGGCAAGCGGTTGTGGCCTTTATCCAACGACGCGCGTTCCAAACAGTTTCTGCGGGTGTTGGACGACGGCCGGGGACGAAAAGAATCCATGGTGCAGCGGGTCTGGCGTCAGCTGGCGGAATTTGGATTTCATGAGAATGCGTTTGTCGTCGCATCCCGCGCACATGCAGAAATGCTTGAAATGCAGCTCGGCCAAGGCATAAGGATCATAGCTGAGCCGGAACGAAAAGACACCTTCCCCGCAATAGCAATATCTGTACTCTATTTGTTGGAACACAAAAAGATTAGCCCGGATGAAACGATTGTGGTTATGCCTGTGGATGCTTTCGTGGAAGAGGCTTTTTTTGCCTTGTTCGGGAAACTCGACATGATGATCCAATCCTCCCTTGCGGACATTGGTTTGATCGGAGCAAAACCGACTCACCCTTCCGGGAAATATGGGTATATCGTACCGGGAGCCCGTCTTGCTTCCGACATTCTTGAGGTTAAACGGTATGTGGAAAAACCAAGGGAAGAGCTGGCGCGGCAGCTGATGGATGAACATGGCGCGTTGTGGAATTGCGGCGTTTTCGCGTTTCGCCCCTCCCATCTGGCTTCCCTTCTGGCCAGTCGGAATTTTCCGGCCCGGTATCATGAATTTCGCGATCGTTACGCAGAGCTTCCTGCCATCAGCTATGACTACGAGGTGCTCGAAAAGGCGGATCGCATCGGGGTAATTCGGTATGACGGAAAATGGAAAGACCTGGGCACCTGGAACACGCTGACCGAAGAACTGGCGGAACCGGTCATCGGGAACGCCGTATTGGATGAAGAAAGCCGGGGCAGCCACGTCATCAACGAGCTCGGCCTGCCCGTAAAAATGTTGGGCATCCCCAATGCCGTCGTCGCGGTCAGCCCGGACGGCGTGCTGGTGGCGGACAAGGCCGCCACGCCGCGCCTCAAGGAACTGCTGGATGACTTGGACGGACGGCCGATGTACGAAGAGCGTCGCTGGGGCTGGGCGAGGGTGCTGGATTTCACCACCAACGAGCTAGGCTGGGAAGTGATGACCAAGCGCATCTGCGTAGAGGCGGGCAAAGAATTGAGCTACCAGATTCATCACCATCGCAGCGAGATTTGGACGGTCATTTCCGGTACCGGTGAAGTGGTGCTGGACGGTGTCATCCGACCGGTCGGTCCGGGAGATGTAACCGTCATCCACCCGGGAGTCAAACATGCGGTTCGCGCCTTTACCCCGCTGGAACTTATTGAAGTTCAGATGGGCGAAGCGCTGGTCGAGGAAGACATCGTGCGGGAAGACTTCGCCTGGCCGCCCCGTATGCCTCACATTTCGTAGCCGAGTTGTCGATATTGAAAGAAAGGGGTGGTCCTGTGCCGACGGTTAGCGTCATCATGACGGTTTACAACGGGGAAACCTGGCTGGAAGAAGCGATGGCCAGCGTGCTGAACCAGTCCTACGGCGATTTTGAATTCATCGTCGTCGACGACGGCAGCCGGGACCGGTCCGCGCACATCGTCCGCCAAATCGCCAAGACAGACCCCCGCGTTGTGCTTTTGGAACACGAAGTCAACCGGGGTCTCCCGGCCGCCCGCAACACCGGCATTCGCCGGAGCTCCGGTCGATATCTCATGTTGGCGGATGCGGACGACATCCAGCATCCGGACCGTCTGAAGCTGACGCTGGAGCTTGCGGAACGCGAGCGGGCGGACATGGTGTTTCACGAGGGCGCGTTGATGGATGTGGAGGGGAAAGACCTGGGCATCACGAAGGGTTTCCCCGATGACATGGACAGCCGCAACGCGCTGCTCCATCAGCTGCGCCGCAACCACCTGATCGGCGCTCTGGCCCTGCTGCGCAAAACCCCCGATGTGGTGTTTGACGAATCTCTACCCACCGCGGAGGATTTCGAACTGTTCCTGCGGCTTTTGCTGCGCGGGTACCGGTGCGCGTTGCTGCGGCAACCGCTCACCCGGTACCGGAGGCACCAGACCAATCTGTCCAACGATCTCGCCAAGTCCGACCGGATGGTCAAGACGGTGCTGGGCCGGCTCGACATGGAGGAATTGCGCCAATCGCTTGAGGCGACATACGGACGGGAAGAAGCGGCCAAGGCGCTGGCGGCCGTTTTTCTTTGGCGGGACGAACCGGAAGCGGCGGCGCGTTGTTTGGAGAGCCTGCCGTTCTCCTGGGAGACGGAATTTTATCTGGGGGTCAGTTACTACAAACAGGGGGACTTATCCCGCAGTCTGGACAGTTTCGAGAAGCTGGACGCGCTCAAGCCGGACGCTGCGGTGCGGAACAACGTCGGGGTGCTGGTTTTGCGGCTTCACGGCGAACGGGCGAAGGCGGAGGCGTATTTTGCCGAGGCGCTGGCCATGCGTCCCGGTTACTTGGACGCAGCCCGCAACGCAGAGGCTTTGCGCCGCGGGAACGAGGAGACGCTTCGCCTGACGGAAAGGCCGCTGCGCAGCCATTTCATGGGCACGGAGTTTATCTCTTCGAAGTGAAGGGGAATAGAATGAAATACACTTTGCCTCCCCCGGGACCGGTACGAATCCGGTCCTTTGGCCGTCATCCCGATCCGGGAAGCGGACATGGAACTCATCCGCGTCTGGCGCAACGCGCAGATGCGGGTGCTGCGCCAGTCTCGGCCGCTCAGCCCGGAAGACCAGAAGCGCTATTTCCGCGATGTGGTGATGCCGACGTTCGAACAGCCGCAGCCTCCCATGCTTCTGTTTACCTATCTTCTGGACGACCATCCCATCGGTTACGGCGGGCTGGTGCACATCGACTGGGAGAACCGCCGCGCCGAAATCTCCTTCCTGCTGGAGACGGCGCGAAGCCGGGAGGACGCCGACGGGGAATATGCGCGGCTGTTTTCGTGTTTTCTTGCCCTCATGAAGCGAATCGCTTTCGACGAACTTGGTCTGAACCGGCTGTATACGGAAACCTTCGACATCCGGCCGCTTCATGTGCAGGTGCTGGAGCAAAACGGCTTCCGGCCGGAAGGCGCGCATGCGCCAGCACGTGCTGGTGGACGGCCGGTTCGTCGATTCGTTGATCCACGGTTGTCTGAGCGGGGAGCGGGATTATGCTTGACAGGTCTTTCAAGGGGAAACGCGTATTTGTCAGCGGCGGAGCGGGAGTAATCGGCCGGAGGCTTGTCGCCAGGCTCGAACGGGCCGGGGCGGAGGTGCTGGTTGGCGATCTGAAGCCAAGGCCGCCGGAATTTTCCCGGACGGTTGCCTATTGGCAAGGCGACCTGAACGAACTGCCGAGGCGCGTGCTCGAAGATTTCGCGCCGGAAATTTATTTTCACCTGGCCGCGACCTTCGAGCGATCGACGGAAAGCTACGAGTTCTGGGAAGAAAACGACCGCCACAATGTGCGGCTCAGCCATTATCTGCTCGATCTGGTCAAGGACATGCCGCAGCTTCGACGGGTGGTGTTCGCCTCCAGCTATCTCATCTACGATCCGGCCTTGTACCAGTATGAGAGCCCGGCGGAACGGCCCCGCGCGCTGAGCGAGAGCGATCCGGTGAGACCCCGCAATCTATGCGGCATGGCCAAGTTGCAACACGAGATGGAATTGTCGTTCGTGTCGTCGTTCCGGCCTGCCCTGGAAGTCGTCAGCGCGCGCATTTTCCGCGTGTACGGCAAGGATTCGCGGGATGTGGTGTCCCGCTGGATCCGCGCGCTGCTCCGCGGGGAGACGCTGCGCGTGTACCGGAAGGAAGGCATGTTCGATTACATTTACGCCGACGATGTGGCGGAAGGGTTGTTCCGCCTCGCCGCCTGCGGCCGGAGCGGAGTGGTCAACCTGGGCAGCGGCCGGGCGAGGCGTGTGGCGGAACTGCTGGAAGTTTTGCGGAGCCATTTTCCCGAAATGCAGTGGATCGAGGAGGACAGCGACATTCCCTTCGAGGCGTCCCAAGCGGATATGAGCCGCTTCCGGGAATGGACGGGCTGGATACCGGAACGCGCGCTGGAAGATACGGTACCGGAGCTGGTCGAATATTACCGGAAGCAGGCGGAACAGCTCGGGCGGATGGAGGAACCACGTCCGGAACCCCGCCGTGCTCGTCCACCAGCGCGTACGAAAAAGGTGCCGCTCATCCGATCCCTGGCTGAGGCGGCCGCACGGTCAGGCCGTCCCTTGCGCATCGTCGCCGCGGATAGCGACGACACGTGCATCGCCCGCCATTTCGCGGACGAATTCTGGAAAATGCCGAGGCTGGAAGAGCTGACGGCGGGGCAGCTGTTAGAGAAATGCCGGGAACTCGGGGTGCTGGCCATTGTGCCAACCCGCGACGGGGAACTTTCCTTCTTTGCCCGCCATCGCTCCGAGCTGGAGGCGGCGGGCATCTCGGTCATGGTGCCCGATGAAGAGGCGGTCAATCGTTGCACGGACAAGCTGTTGTTCTACGAATATTTGGCGTCCCGCGGTTTTCCGGTCATACCGACGTTCCGGACCGCCGACGAAGTTCCGGCGGATGCGCTGGTGGTGAAGGAGCGGTACGGGGCGGGCGCGCGAAAGATGGCCCTGAACGTTTCCCGCGAGCAGGCCAAGGCGCACGCCTCCGCTCTGGAGCATCCGATCTTTCAGCCTTTTGTGACAGGTGATGAGACCAGCGCCGATCTGTATGTGACGAGAAGCGGACGGTGCAAGGGGGTCGTGCTGCGTCGCCGGGAAAAGGTGGTGGACGGCGAATCGCAGATTACCTCCACATACCGCGATGAAAGGCTGGAGCGGCTGTGCATGGACTTGGCCCGGGAACTCAAGCTTTACGGCCACGCGGTGGCGCAGTGGATCGTGGACGGTGAGGGACGGTATCACCTTGTCGAGTGCAACCCCCGTGTCGGCGGCGCGTCGCGGCTCAGCTGGCAGGCCGGCCTGCGCAGCCTGGATTGGTTTTTGGCCGAGGCGCTGGGGAAAGATGCCGACGCCATCCCGTTTCGCCTGGCGGAGTCGGAAATGCGGATGGTGCGTTATCCCGAGGACCGGTTCATGGGGGTCGAACCGGAAAGCGCGGCAGGGAGGCCGGCAAGCGTGTCGTTGAATCGGAGGAGCGTGCCTGATGGCTGAGGGGAGGCATACCCCGCTGAAAGCCGACGTCGTCGTGTTTGATCTGGATGATACGCTTTACGAGGAGATGAGCTTCGTCCGCGGCGGGTTCCGCGCCGTGGCGGCCTGGCTGGAACGGGAGGTGTCGGGGGCGCGGGCGGAGAGATGTTACGGGTGGATGCTGGAAGAACTCGAGCGCCGGGGCCGTGGCCGAGTGTTCGACGCCGTCCTGGAGCGGCTCGGGCGGCGAGCTTCCCGCCGGATGGTCGCCGCCTGCGTCCAGGTATACCGGCGGCATGAGCCGGTTCTGGCGCTGTATCCGGATGCGGAACGGGTTTTGCGGACACTGGATGAAGCGGGCGTGCCGGCATACATCGTCACCGACGGTCACCCGGGGGTTCAGGCGGCGAAGTTGAAGGCACTCGGACTTGCCGGAAGGCCGCCCATCCGCCGATGCTATCTGACGCGGCGATACGGGCTTTGCCATGAGAAACCTTCGCCGCACTGTTTCCGGCTCATTTGCGAACGGGAGGGCGTTTCGCCGGGGCGGGTTGTATATGTGGGAGACAACCCCCGCAAGGATTTCGTGGGCATTCGTCCTCTCGGTTTCCGCACCGTTCGCGTGATGCGGGGGGCTCACGCGTCCGTAGAGCTGGACGAAACGCACGAAGCGGAAGCGCGGGTGCGCGATCTGGAAGAATTCATGGACTGGCTGACCGGTGGAATATAAGGCCGCAAACGATGGCACACCGAGGCCGGTCGGACGGGAACGCAAGAGGTGGGACGAAATGGCGGTACGAATCGGCGATCACTGGATCGGCCAAGGTCACCGGCCGTTCATCATTGCGGAAATGTCGGGCAACCATAATCAATCGCTGGAGCGGGCGCTGCAAATCGTGGAAGCCGCGGCCGCGGCCGGCGCGCACGCGGTGAAGCTGCAGACGTACACCGCGGATACGATGACGCTGGATCTGCGTGAAGGCGAGTTTTTCATCGACGACGAAAAGAGCCTCTGGAAGGGTAAATCGCTCTACGAATTGTATCGGGAAGCCTACACGCCCTGGGAATGGCATTCCGTCATCTTTGAGCGCTGCCGTCAGCTTGGTCTGGTCGCCTTCAGCACGCCGTTTGACGAGAGCGCCGTCGATTTTCTGGAATCGCTGGACGTGCCCTGTTACAAGATCGCTTCTTTTGAAAACACGGACATCCCGCTCATCCGCAAAGTCGCGGCCACGGGGAAACCCCTTATTATCTCCACGGGCATGGCGACGCTGGCGGAGCTGGACGAAGCGGTGCGGGAAGCGCGGCGGGCCGGCTGCAAGGACCTCATTCTGCTGAAATGCACCAGCACGTATCCCGCGCCTCCCGACGAATCGAACTTGCTTACGATTCCCCATCTGCGGGAGACATTTGGCTGCGAGGTCGGGCTGTCCGATCACACCCTCGGGATTGGCACAGCGGTGGCCGCCGTGGCGCTGGGATGTTCGGTGATCGAGAAGCATCTCACCCTTTCCCGGGCGGAAGGCGGTGTGGACGCCGCGTTCTCCATGGAACCGCAGGAAATGAAGCAATTGGTGGAAGAGACGGAGCGCGCCTGGCGCAGCCTGGGACGGATCGCTTACGGACCGGCGCCGTCGGAACGCGCCTCCCTGAAGCATCGCCGCTCCCTGTATGTCGCGGAAGATCTCAAACCGGGCGACGTCATTACCCGCGCCAACGTGCGGGCGATCCGGCCCGGATTGGGCCTGCCGCCGAAATACCTGGACCAGCTCCTCGGCCGCCGGGTGGCGAAGCCGGTGCGGAAAGGAACGCCCGTGACCTTGGATCTGTTCGGTGATCGCGGATGAAGACCGTCGTCATCATTCAAGCCCGCATGGGATCTTCGCGGTTGCCCGGCAAGGTGCTCATGTCGCTGGGCGATACCGTGGTGCTGGATTACGTCGTCACCCGTTGCAACCTGATTGATGGCGCGGACGAGGTGGTGGTGGCCACCTCGGTACTGCCCCAGGACGACGTCATCGAAGACTGGTGCCGCCGCCGCGCCGCGTCGTGCTTTCGGGGAAGCGAAGACGATGTGTTGTCGCGCTACGTGGAGTGCGCCCGGGCGTACGGCGCGGATCGGGTCATGCGCGTGACTGCCGACTGCCCGTTCATCGACTATGAACTCGCCGGCGCCATGATCCGGGCCATGGACGAACGTCCCGCCGATCTGGTCGCGTTGCGCGGCGAACTGCCCCGCGGGCTGCCGGCGGAACTGTTTGCCATGCCGGCTCTGGAACGCATCCACCGGGAGGGCAAGGAACCCCGGCACCGCGAACATGTCACTTATTATGCCTATGAATACCCCGATCGGTTTCAACGGACGACAATTGATGTGCCGGAGGAATTGCGGCATCCCAGGCTGCGCATTACCCTTGACACAGAAGAGGATTACCGACTGTGCCAGGCGGTGGCGGAACATTTTCGGGGCGACCGAAGGGTGCCCTCCCGGGAAGTCGTCCGGTTTCTTCTGGATCATCCAGAAGTTGCAGCGCTCAACGCCCACGTGCGGCAAAAACCGGTGGTCTAAGCATTGGGGGAATAAACGTGAACCTCGAAACGGCGGAACTTGAAATGACGGAAATGGATCGCCTGTTCGATCGATTGTTTCCGATTTGCAGAAGCATCACGGGAGAAGGGCTGCGTCAAACGCTGGATATTTTGTCCGAATATGTTCCGCTGGAACGGTTCGGCGTGCCAACGGGAACCCGGGTGTTCGACTGGGAAATTCCGAAAGAGTGGAACATCCGGGAGGCGTGGCTGAAAGGACCCGATGGAAGCCTCATTGCCGATTTTCGCCGCCACAATCTCCATGTGGTGAACTACAGCATACCGGTGAACCGCAAGCTTTCCCTTGAAGAACTCCGGCCCCATCTCCATACCATTCCGCATTTGCCCGATGCGATTCCCTATGTGACGTCCTATTACCAGCCAAGATGGGGGTTTTGCCTGCCGCACCGGGTTCTGGAACACCTGCCGGAAGGCGAGTACCACGCCTACATCGACAGCGAACTGACAGACGGAGAACTCAACTATGCCCACGCCCTGCTGCCCGGCGAGAGCGAGCGGGAGGTGCTGATCAGCACCTACGTGTGTCACCCGTCCATGGCCAACAATGAGCTCAGCGGGCCGATCGTCGCTGCGTTTTTGTACCGCAGGATCGCGGCATGGAAGCGTCGCAGGTGGACGTACCGTTTCGTCTTCGTGCCGGAGACAATCGGAAGCATCGCGTATTTGCACCGGTTTGGCGAGACGCTGAAGCGCAGCGTGTCTGCCGGATTCGTCCTGACCTGCCTGGGAGGCAGTCAGCCGCTCAGCTTCAAACAGTCCAGGCGCAAGGACAGCATCGTGAATCGGCTGTGGGACCACATGTTGAAATCGAAGGTGATTGACGGGCGGACGCGCCCTTTCAGTCCCGCCAACGGATCGGACGAGCGCCAATACTGCTCTCCGGGATTCAATCTGCCGGTCGGCCAGCTTGCCAGAACGATTTACGGCACATATCCCGGCTACCACAATTCCCTGGACACGAAAGAAAGCATGACCATCGGGGCTTTGTACCGCAGCGTGAATGAAATCGAATTGCTGCTCAAAAGTCTCGAGGCCGACGTCCGTTACCGGAACCGGTTCCCTTACGGGGAAGTGAAGTTGGACAAATACGGGCTGTACCCGGACATGAACTCGCCGACGAACTGGTCTTACTCCACCAATGAGAAACAGGACCGGCGGGTTCAGCTTTCGCGGATTCTCCACATCCTGAACTATTCGGACGGCGAGCACAGCCTTGCGGAAATCGCGGAGATGTGCGGCTGCCATGTGCTGGAGCTGGCCCCGCTGGCCGAACTGCTTGTGGAAAAAGGAATCCTCGAGGATCCGGCGGGGGAAAGGAGGAGCGGGGATCGTGAAAGTGACGCTCATGACCGGGTCTCACCCGAGGCACCTGTTCCTGGCGCGTAAGCTGTTCGAGGCGGGAATGCTGCACGGCCTGGTGGTGGAGCGGCGGGAGGCGATGGTGCCTACGCCGGGAGAGCATCTGAGCGAACGGGACCGTGCCAATATGATCCGGCATTTCCGGGAGCGGGAAGAGGCGGAGCTGAGAGCGTTCGGTCAGGGAGACGTATCCGAATTCCAGCACAAACTTCCCGTTCTGGTCATCGATCCGGCGCAGCTCAACGGGGACGGGACGAAAAGTTGGCTGCGCGAACATCCCGCGGACGTGGTCGTCACGTACGGCGTGCACAAACTTGAAAACGATCTGCTCTCCCTTTTGCCTGAACACGCCTGGAACATCCACGGGGGGCTTTCGCCCTGGTTTCGCGGCACGGCCACCCTCTTCTGGCCGTTCTATTTCCTGAAACCCAATTGGGCGGGCATGACGATCCACAAGCTTTCTTCCAGGCTGGACGGCGGGGACATCATCCATCATTCGGTCCCGGAATTGAGGCGCGGAGATGGCATCCATGACGTGGCTTGCCGGGCCGTTCAGCAGGCGGCGGACGATCTGGCGGTGATTCTCGGCATGCTGAAATCCGGCAAGATAATCGAGGCGGTCCCCCAAAAATCGTCCGGAAAACTGTTCACCAACGCGGACTGGATGCCCCAGCATCTGCGGCTCATTTACAACACCTTCAACAACGACATCGTCGACCGCTTCCTGGACGGCGAATTCGGCAGAAGCGAGCCGAAGCTGGTCCGGGCTTTCTGAGACGGCGGCATTCAGGTCATGTAGAACGTTTGGGAAGGAAGGGAACATGCGCCATGAACATCCTGCTTACCGGCGGCGCCGGTTTCATCGGCCGCTGGGTGGCCAAGCGGTTGCTGGAGGACGGCCACGCGGTCTGGATTCTGGACGATTTGTCCAACGGCAGGGAATCCAATCTGGATGAATTCCGGCATCATCCGGGCTTCAAACAGTTTGTGAAAGGCTCGATCCTGGACGAACCGCTGCTGGAAGCGATGTTTGAGGCGGGCCGCTTTGACGTGTGTTATCATCTCGGGGCGTCCATCAATGTGCAGGATTCCATCGACGACCCGCGGACGACGTTCAACAATGACACCGTGGGCACGTTTTACGTGCTGGAGCAATGTCGAAAGCACAACGTGAAAATCGTCTTCATGAGCACCTGCATGGTATATGACCGATGCTGCGACGAACGCGGCATCACCGAGGAGCACCCGACGAAACCGGCTTCGCCCTATGCGGGAGCCAAAATCGCCGCGGAAAACATGGTGCTGTCCTACCATTACGCCTACGGTTTGCCCGCGGTGGTCATCCGGCCGTTCAACACCTACGGCCCGTTCCAGAAAACCGGCGGCGAGGGCGGCGTGGTGGCGATTTTCATCTACAACAAACTGGCAGGGAAAACGCTGAACATCTACGGGGACGGCACGCAGACCCGCGATTTGCTGTACGTGGAGGATTGCGCTCGGTTCGCGGCTTGGGCGGGCTATTCCGACGCGGTCAACGGCCACATCGTAAACGCCGGTCTGGGCCGCGACGTCTCCATTAATGAGCTGGCGATGATGATCGCGGGGGATCCCGCGCGAATCCGCCACGTTCCGCACATTCATCCGCAAAGCGAAATCCCGAGGCTGCTCTGCAATCCGGTCAAGGCGGAACGCCTGCTGGGCTGGCGACCGGAAGTGACGCTGGAGGAGGGCCTCCGGCGAACGGAAGAATGGATTCGAAACAACCTTTTTTAGATTTGGAGGAAACCGGTCCATGATCGTAAACTGGGGCCCCCATTCGGGCGAATCGGTCGCGGAGTCGGAATCGGTTCATGTCATCCACTGCACCGCATGCGGGTTTAAGCATCTCGTGCCGATTCCCGAAGCCGAACGGTTGCACGAACTTTACACGCATCACTATCACGGCCGCGACATCTCGCCCGCCGTGCGTAAAATGCAGGAGGACTGGGAATGGCTGAAGCTCACGTATCACGACCGGTTTGATCTTTTCGAGCAACTGCTTCCTCCGGAAGAAGAAGATTGCTGGATATCGGTTCGGGATTCGGGGCGTTCCTGCTCTGTGGCGCGGAAAGGGGCTGGGAGGTCTTGGGCGTGGAACCTTCCCTTCCGGCTTCCGAATACGCAAGCAGCAGAGGACTGAATGTCGTTCAGGGATTCTACGACGGAAAAATGGCGGAACGGTTGGGCACCTTTGATGTTGTCCATCTGGACCACGTCCTGGAGCACATCCCGAATCCAATTCAATTTCTGGAATGGATTCGTTCTTCGCTGGCGCCGGGCGGCCTCTTGTTCCTCACCGTGCCCAACGATTTCAATCCGTTTCAGAAGACGCTGGCGGAAACGTGCGGCTATCGGCCCTGGTGGGTGATCCCGAACCATCACATTAATTATTTTGATTTTGATACGCTGCCTGCTTTGCTGGAGAGGCACGGGTTTGAAGTCGTGGCGAAGGAAACGAGTTTTCCAATGGAACTGTTTCTGCTCATGGGCATCAATTACGTGGATGAGCCGCGACTGGGACGTGAATGCCATGAGAGGCGAAAACGGCTGGAAACCACCCTGAACAAGGCGGGTTACAGCGATGTGAGGCGAAAATTGCTGCGGAGTTTCGCGCAGAACGGTCTGGGAAGAGACGTGGTCGTTTACGCCCGGAGAGTATGAGGAATTGACCGGCGGACGAAAGGCTGGCGAATTTAGTGAACAAGCCGGAAGATGCGAAAACCAGAGAACAGTTGCTGCCTTACGGCAGACAGTGGATCGACGAGGAGGACATCGCCGCGGTGGTGAACGTCCTGCGGGGCGATTTCGTCACCCAGGGTCCGGCCATCGCGGCGTTCGAGCGGGCGCTGGCGGAACGCGTCGGGGCGCGGTATGCCGTGGCGTTCTCGAACGGGACGGCGGCCTTGCACGGCGCTTGTTTTGCGGCGGGGATCGGGCCCGGCGACGAAGTGATCACTTCCCCGATCACGTTTCTCGCCAGCAGCAACTGCGTACTCTATTGCGGCGGTCGGCCCGTGTTCGCCGATATCCGCCTCGATACATCCAACATTGATCCCGATGCGATCGCCGGACAAATCACGGAACGGACAAGGGCGATCATCCCCGTGGATTTCGCCGGCCAGCCGGCGGAGATGGACCGGATTACGGCCATGGCGAAGGAGCGCGGTCTGGTCGTCATCGAGGACGCCGCACATGCCCTGGGCGCATCCTATGACGGGAGACCGGTTGGGTCCCTCGCCGACATGACCATGTTCAGTTTCCATCCGGTCAAACACATCACCACCGGCGAGGGCGGCGTCATCGTTACCGACAACGACGCCTATTACGAAAGGCTGCTTCTGTTCCGCAACCACGGCATGACGCGGGACCCGGAGAAATTGCTCGCCAATGACGGGCCCTGGTATTACGAAATGCACGAACTCGGCTACAATTTCCGGATCACGGACATTCAGGCGGCCCTCGGCCTGTCCCAGCTGGGAAAGCTGGACCGGTTCGTGGAGCTCAGGCGTTCCATCGCCCGCACGTACACGGAGGCGTTCTCCGGCATGGACGGACTCGTCGTTCCGTATCAGCACCCCAAGGCGGAGTCCAGCTGGCACCTGTACGTGCTGCGCTGGGAGCCGGACCGGTTCCGGGTGACGCGCCGGGAAATTTTTGAAGCTCTCCGGGCGGAAAACATCGGAGTGAACGTGCACTACATCCCGGTTTACCGGCAGCCTTATTACCGCCGGTTGGGCTATGACGCGAAAGCGTGCCCGAACGCCGAGCGGTATTACGAGTCGGCGATTACGCTTCCCCTTTTCCCGAAAATGACGCCGGAGGACGTGCGGGATGTGATCCGTGCGGTCCGGAAAGTATACGAGCGGTTTGCCATTCTTTGAACCAGTTCGGAGGGATTCCATTGGACGACTTGAGAAACTTGTTCAAACCGACGGACATCCTGGCCGTTTCGTTCCCCAAGTCGGGAAACACGTGGGTGAGGATGATGTATGCGAATATCATGAGAGAATTGTACAATCTTGAGGAGATCACGTTTCGTAATCTGAACCCGCTTCTCCCCGAATTTGCCGTGGGTCATCGAGAATCGCAGGAACAATTGCGGACCCAGCCTTGGCCTTATACGGTTCCGCGGCTGGTGAAAACCCATGAGCCTTACACGGAAGTATTTGATCATTTGCGTTGCATCTATATCGTCCGAAATCCGAAAGATGTGATGATATCTTATTACTATTACGAAAAAGGGAAAAAGAAACCGTACTCCGGCGATTTAACGGATTTCATCCGCGACCCCCGGCTTGGCATCGCCGCCTGGATCCGTCACACGGAGACGTGGCTTATGAACCGGAACAGACTGTCCCGCGTCGAGATTTTCCGGTATGAGGACATGAGGGAGTCTCCGGTGCGGCATGTCAAAACCATGCTGGACCTCATGGGGGCCAGGCTCAGCGATGGGCAGATCGGTCTCGTGATCGAACGGTCCAGTTTTGAGAACGCACGCAGGCTGGAAGAGAAATACGGCCGACAGCGGCAGGCGGAATTTCAGGAATCGTTCCGGTTTACGCGGGACGGGAGCGTCAATCAATGGATGAGGGAAATGACCGACGAGCAGATCCGGTATATTGATGAAATGGTCGCCGCAAGTCCGTTGATTTCCGAATTTTTGGCCGGCGCCGGCTGATCCGGAAACGGGACCTTGGACGTTTTACATAGAACGCCTTATGGGATGGTGCTTGTTCTTGTTCAAGATGGACGACAAAACCGACCTGCACATCCACACCACCGCCTCCGACGGCGTTTACCCGCCCGCGGAGGTGGTACGGATGGCCTTAAGCCGCGGGCTGATCCGCATCGCGATCACCGATCACGACACGGTGGAGGGAATCGCCGAAGCGCGGGCGGCGGCCGAGGGCACGGGACTCGAGGTCATTCCGGGTGTGGAGCTCGGCACGAAGTACAAGGGCAGATCGGTGGACGTCCTCGGCTATGATCTTCGCGACACGAAGCTGCTTGCGAAAAAGCTGGCGGAACTGCGCGCCTCGCGGGAAAGCCGGGCGGAGCGCATCCTGAAGAAGTTTGCCGCCCTCGGCATGCCCGTTTCCATGGAAGACGTGCTCCGCTTCAGCCAGGGAGGCGCCATCGGGCGGCCCCACATCGCCAGAGCCGTGGTGGACAAAGGCTACGCCCCGGACGTTCAAACCGTGTTCGACCTGTATCTGGCCGACGGGATGCCCTGTGACGTGCCGAAGGCGGAAGTGACCCCCGGGGATGCGGTCGCCTGGATTCACCGGGCCGGCGGGAAGGCGGTGCTGGCCCATCCGAAGCTCATCGGCGACGACGGGTTGGTGGCGGAACTGCTCGACGCGTTTCCGTTCGACGGCCTGGAGGTGTGGCACCGCAAGCATGCGCCGGAGGATGCGGCGTTTTATCGGAATCTGGCCCGGGAGCGGGGATTGTGGATGACGGGGGGCTCCGATTTTCATGACGACACGCACCGATTGGGCGAATTCGGGTTCCGCGCGACGGAAGGGTGAATGTATCCGCTTTCAAAAATGGCGTTGACACCCCGGGCACCCAATGTTATAGTCGGACGTAAGGCTGGCCAAATCGTTTTTTTTGTTTTTGGATTATCAATGAAGGGAATGCTTGGGGAACATGCAAGGAAGAGTAAAATGGTTCAACGCGGAGAAAGGCTACGGTTTCATCGAAACCGAAGAGGGCGGCGACGTGTTCGTCCATTACTCCGCCATCCAGATGGAAGGTTACAAGACCCTGGAAGAAGGCCAGATCGTCGAGTTCGACATCGTCCAGGGCGCGCGCGGCCCGCAGGCCGCCAATGTCGTAAGATTGTAATCGCGAGACCTTAGGCACCGTCGGTTCCCGTCTAAAGAGAGAACGCTGGTTGTTCGTCGTAACACGATTTGCCGGCCAACAAGCCCACGGAAAATGTTCCGGGGCTTTTTTTGATGCATGCGCGCATGTCATAAAAACGAAAAACATTTCATGACGTTCCGTTCTGTCATCCGCCCAAGCGGTGTGGTATGATGGAGCAAAGAGGAGGGATTGGCGTATGAGGTACAACGTTCGGGGCCGACAGATGGAAGTCACGAAAGCGATCCGGGATTACATCGAGAAAAAGCTTGGCAGGCTCGAAAAGTATTTCGTCGCACCTCCCGATACGGACGTCAGCGTCACCATCAGCGTCGTCCGGGACCAGCATGTGGTCGAGGTCACGATTCCGCTGCCGGGCGTGGTCCTGCGGGCGGAGGAGCGAAGCGAAGACATGTACGCTTCCATCGACCTGGTGGTTGACAAGCTGGAACGGCAAATCCGAAAGCACAAAACGAGAATCAACCGCAAGTCCCGGCAAACCGGCGTGGCGAAAGGTCCGTTCAAAGAAGACGTTCCGCCGGCCGGCGCCGCAAACGGAGCCGAGGCTGCGGAGGAAGACGAATACGAACTGGTGCGGGTCAAACGGTTCGAGCTGAAACCGATGGACGTACAGGAAGCCATTTTGCAAATGAACCTGCTCGGGCACAGCTTCTTCGTGTTCGAGAACGCGGACACGAACCAGGTCAACGTGGTTTATCGCCGCGCCGACGGCCGGTACGGGCTGATCGAGACGGCGCATTGAAACTTGCGGAAGCCATGCGGATGCAAGAAAATCCCGGAAGCGGAAAACGCCGTTTCCGGGATTTTTATTTATAACCGATGCAAAAATTCCTTCACCGCTCCAAGGATGGCTACGGCGCGGTGGGTCCAAGTATGATTCGCTTCCGCCTGCTTCCTTCCTTCCGACGCGATTTCCTGAAGCTTGTCCGGATCTTCTAGGACGGCGGCCAACAGATCTCCAAGCGGATCGGTGGAACGGTATCCGATATAATGAATTCCCGGGCTCAAAATCCGGTCCAGGTATCCGCTTCGGTCCGCAGCCGCGACCGCTCCCGAGAGCATGGCGGAAAACACCCTTTCATGCCCTCCCTGGCGAAAGAACGGGGCAATGGAAAGAAATATTTTGGCATCGCCCGCAAGACGCAGGGTTTCGGCGAAGGATTTCGCCGGAAGGGAGTTGAGCGGCTTTTTGGCGCCTTTGAGCTGTCCCCAACCGTTTCCGCACACCGTCACAGGTAAATTCGACAGCGACAAAATCAGTCGTTTGCGACATTCAAACCGGAAATAAAGCTCGGCGAGCCGCATGATGGGGAATAAATCCGGTGTCAGATCCTCTTCCCCCATGCCAAGGGTTTGAAGAAAGGTTACGGTTGCCTTTCGAATATTGACGTGATCCCCCGACAGCATGATCTCCGCGATACTTTTGATCTGGCGAAGGGCTCCCTCCGGCGCATTGACCGATTGCAGGAAAGCATCGGGATCCTGAAAGGAGCCGGCGAACAAGATCGGAACTGACCGTTTATGTATGGGGACGGGATTATCGCGCACGTCGGGATCGGCAGACCCGCCGTGAGGGATGAAGACCACGAACTTTCCGGGATAATGTGCGTTTGCGAAATCGACAAGATCCTGGTCCACGAACGAAACCACCTGATATCGGAAGGCGTAACGCAACCTGGAATCGTGGTGGATCGGGTGATCGACGTAAAACGCGACGAAGGGAAGCCGGATCATATCGTACAAAGATTCACCCTGAATCCGCAATTCCTGTCCGACGCCGTTGAAGCCAAGCGACGAAAAGGAACCGGCTTTCCTGAAGTTCCCGTTGCAAGCGGGACAGTGCATCCGGCTCCAGGAGATCAATCACGACGGTGGGGATTCTCAGGGCGCGGAACGCCCGATCCAGTTCGTCGGTGAAAAACCGAAGTGCGTCATACTGGCTCTCGCCTTTGAACAACAACACTTTTCCGTTATGTTCCATGACCATCCTCCTGTCAATTTGATTGTATCCCAAACTTCCGGGAACGGGGAGAAAGGTCGTCCTGAATCCGTGATCGTCCGCGGATAGTTTCGGAACCCGGTTTCTGAAACCGGTAATTTTAGTCATTTT
>Ga0065723_100344_pt1 | contig 91253 bp, 80 predicted proteins | sample TheenrcuSG05Z960_FD_59110 | JGI IMG/M metagenome (GOLD analysis project Ga0065723, IMG submission 59110) | Thermophilic enrichment culture from UC Davis - Sample SG0.5Z960 | ecosystem: Engineered > Solid waste > Grass > Composting > Bioreactor | place: USA: University of California, Davis
ATCTTTTTTTGTCATTCGCCTTCGGAGGTGTATTTGCCTGCTTTTTCTCGCATTTTCATCAGTTGATGATCACGGAATCAGGCTGTATCTTCAATTAACATAAAAACCGGGAAAAAGTCCAATCTTTCGGCATAAAATCTTCCAAAAAGTTTCTGATAAACTAAGGCGGTCACGCGTCCGGCAAACGGCTGCGCAACACCGTCATATGGCCGTCCAGGGCGTATTCGCCCAGGTTGGCCGGAACGAGCAGGCAATCGCCCGCTTTCACGGGTTCCGCGCCGTCGGCCCAGCGCACCGCGCCTTCACCGTCGCAGACGATCAGGATGTCGAAGCTGTCCGGCGAAGTCGCGAGGCGCCATTCGCCCTGTACCACTCCTTTGCGGGTGACAAAGTAGGGCGACGCCGCCAGTTCCCGCCACTCGCCGGGCCGGGCGCCGCTTGCGGATTTGTGCGCGGCGCCGCTGCCCGAATAGGCGATGACGTTCAGCGAATCCTCGATATGCAGCTCGCGGGGCTTGCCGTCCAGCCCGGGCCGGTCATAGTCGTACAGGCGGTAGGTCGTGTCGGAATTTTGCTGGATCTCCGCCACGAGGACGCCCGCGCACAGCGCGTGCACGGTGCCGGCCGGGATATAGAAGGTGTCGCCCGGGCGCGCGGGCACTTCCTGCAGCGTATCCATGATTCGGCCTTCGCGGATCGCCGTTTCCAGCTCCGTGCGGCCGATGCCGGGCCTCAGGCCGCAGATGATTTTGGCGCCGGGCCTTGTGTCCAGCACGTACCACATTTCCGTTTTGCCCTGTTCACCGGGGGGCAGCCGCTCATAGTCGTCATCGGGATGCACCTGCACGGACAGGTCGTCGTTGCAGTCGAGGAGCTTCACCAGCAGCGGAAACCGTCCATTGCGGCCGACGCCCCTTTCGCCCAGCCAAGCCGTGCCGCAAGTTTCGCGCACTTCGTCCAGGCCTTTGCCGGCGAAGGCGCCATTGGCGACGCGGGATACGCCGTTCGGATGGTCGGCGATGACCCACGCTTCGCCGATGGGCCCTTCAGGCAGCCGCCAGCCGAACCGCTCCAGCGCACGGCCGCCCCAGACGCGTTCTTTGAACGCGGGAACGAATTTCATCGGATAGGGTTTCACGTTCACGCCGATCCCCTCCCTTACACCTTATGCCAACCGGCCGCGGGCAACGGCGGTTTCCGGAGCGGACGAGAACCGCGGTTGCCCGGAAAGCCCGGCGCGATGCGGTTAGCCGCCGGCTTCGGCCGGTTTCGGAGTTTCTTTCTACGGATTTTTTGCCTTGATGAGCGCAGCCAGACAGGGGGAATGCTGCCGTTGCGGAAACCGATACAGGACCGTCTGCGCGGCGGATGCCGGCAGATCCGCCATCCAACGCTCCACCGCGTGCGCTTCCTCCAATCCGCCGGGGTGGCCCGGGTACAGCACCGCCGTCAGGATGCCGCCCGGCGCCAGCAGCCGGAGCGCGGCTTCCAGGGCCGGAAGGGTGGTCTCGGGCCGCGTGATGACCGGAGATTCGCTGCCGGGCAGGTAACCGAGGTTGAACATGACCGCGCGGATGCGGCCGGAGAGATCGGCGGGGACGATCTCCGCCATGCGTTCATGGCCGGCGTGAACCAGCGTCACTTCGGCCAGCGCTTCCCCGGCGGCGCGAGCTTCCTCCAGCCTTTGGCGGGTGCGCGCAAGAGCTTCCTCCTGCACGTCAAACGCCAGCACCCGCCCGCGGGGGCCGGCCTGGCGCGCGAGAAACAATGTATCCACGCCACCTCCGGCGGTGGCGTCGATGGCCGCGGATCCCGGGGGAAGCTTTTCCGCCACCCAGCGCTGGGCCATCGTCAGCACCGAAGGGAATCCCATCGCTCAATGTCCTTTCCAGTATTTCCCCTGCCAAGTGTTGCGGCGGACGAGCTCGGCGTCGATGGCGTTGAGCACTTCCCATTTGCGCAGGCTCCACATCGGCCCGATCAGGAGATCCCGTGGCGCGTCGCCGGTCAGCCGGTGCACGATCATCTCCGGCGGCAGGATTTCCAGCGTGTCGGCGACGAGTCCCACGTACTCGTCCATCTCCAGAAAGCGCACGAGCCCTTCCTTCCACTGGCGCACCATCGGGGTTTTGCGCATGAGGTGCAACAGGTGGATCTTGATGCCCTGCACGTCCATGCGCGCCACTTGCCGGGCGGTCTCCAGCATCATGTCGTGCGTTTCCCCCGGCAGGCCGTAGATGATATGGGCACAGACGCGGATGCCGCGTTTGCGCAGCCGCTCCACCGCGTCGACGAAGCAGGCGGTGTCATGCGCCCGGTTGATCAGCCGCGCCGTCTCTTCGTGCACCGTCTGCAGCCCCATTTCCAGCCACAGGTACGTCCGCTCGTTCAACTCGGCGAGGTATTCCACCACGTCGTCGGGCAGGCAGTCGGGACGCGTGGCGATGGACAGGCCGACCACGCCGGGCTGCTCGAGGATCACTTCGTAGTATCTTTTCAAGACGGGCAGCGGCGCGTAGGTGTTGGTGAACGCCTGAAAATAGCCGATGTATTTGGCTTGGGGCCATTTTTTGTGCTGCCGGTCGCGCACCGTGTTGAATTGCGTCACCAGGTCGTCCCGCCGGTCGCCGGCGAAATCGCCGGAGCCGCGGGCGCTGCAGAACGTGCATCCGCCGGTGGCGATCGTCCCGTCCCGGTTCGGACAGGTGAAGCCCGCGTCCAGCATCACCTTGAACACCTTGGTGCCGAATACCCGGCGCATTTCATAATTCCAGGTGTGGAACCGCTTGTCCCCCCACAGCCGGGGTGTTTCGGATGCCGGGATTACCTGTTTGACGCTTGCTTGTTCCTGGATCATCGGGAATCTCCCCGTTTCCCGCCGCGTTCGGCCGCGGCGTCAACAAGTATTGTACCGGATGAGCCGGCGTCCGGCAATTTGCCCGTCAAGCCTCGCGGCCGGACGGCTTTACAATCCCCGCCGCTTTGGGCAAAATAGGTTCGGCAAACAACCGGCCCGCACCCGGCCCCCGTATCCCGGCGGATTCGGGGGAACCGGCAAGGGCCTTCGCAAACAGCGGGAGGAGCGGACATGCGGCTCAGGGGAAGAAAAAACGCGCGGGAAGAGCTTCAGCGCCAGACGGATCTGGTGGTGCTCGAACCGCAGCGGTGGCGGGGCCGGTGGCGCGAATTTTTCGGCAACGACCGCCCGATCCACCTGGAAATCGGCATGGGCAAGGGCAAGTTCATCAGCGAAATGTGCCTGCGCCATCCGGACATCAACTTCATCGGTCTGGACATCTACGACGAGCTGTTAAGGCGCTGCAGCGAAAAGATCCGGGCGCTGAGGGAAACCGGCGCCGGCCCGGCGGACAACGTGGCCCTGGCGCGCGGCAACGCCGAATATCTGGAAATGATGTTCGCCGACGGCGAGCTGGAGCGCATCTATCTGAACTTCAGCGATCCGTGGCCGAAAAAAAAGCACGCGAAGCGCAGGCTCACCCATCCTCGCTTTCTGCTCAAATACAAGCGGGTGCTGGGGCCCAGGGGCGAAATCCATTTCAAGACAGACTCCACGCTGCTTTTTGAGTATTCCCTCAACACCTTTTCCGACGTCGGCATCCGGATGCGCAACATCACGCTGGATCTGCACCGTGACGGCATCCGGGAGGACCTGGTCATGACCGAATACGAAATGCGTTTCGTGGGACTTGGCCAGCCGATTTACCGGCTGGAGGCGGTCGTCGGCGAAGAAGCATTGCGGGAGCATGAGGAGGAGGTCGGGCGCCGACTGGCCGAATCCCTGACGCGCGGAGGCGCCAAGGAGCCGCCGCCGCACGTGGACTGATGTAACGGGAGCCGTCCGGCTCCCTTGTTTTGTTTGGGCGTACGGGCGGATGGGCACACTGATGGGTACGGCGGGCAAATCCGGAAATGCAACTCCTTGCCGTCCTGATTCGTTCCATGTATTATGCGGGCAGCTTTTAGCACACAGGATGACGGGGAAGGGAGGGAGAAACCCGAAGCGGACGGGAACGGGACAGCCATGATCCGCAACGATGCCGGTGCGGACGCCTCGTTACGAAAGCGAAAAAGACAGACCGAAAACAGAGAAAACCCAAACGGAAAAAAGAAACAGAGATAACAGGGGTATTTGGATAGGGGGAAACCATCAATGTGGGACGTCTTGTTTCTGGCCGCCCAGGCTTATTTGGCTGTGATCGGCTTATACCAATTTTCCCTGTCGTTGTTCGGACTTGTCCGCAAGCGGAAAACCGTTGAGCATCCGCCGCAGAAATCTTTTGCCGTCCTGGTGGCGGCGCACAACGAGGAAGCCGTCATCGGGGCCCTTGTGGAAAATCTGCTGAAGCTGAACTATCCGCGCAAGCTTTACGACATTTTCGTCATCTGCGACAACTGTACGGACCGGACCGCCGACATCGTGCGGAGCTACCCCGGCGTCCACGCGATGGAACGGCGCAACCCGCACCAGCGCGGCAAGGGCTACGCCGTCGAATGGATGCTGAAGCAGCTGTGGAACATGCCGAGGCAGTATGACGCCGTGGTCATGTTTGATGCCGACAACCTGGTGGATCCCGATTTTCTGCGGCACATGAACAACGACCTGTGCGAGGGCCGGAAAGTCATCCAGGGCTATCTCGACACGAAAAATCCCCACGATTCCTGGATCACCGCCGCCTACGGCATCACCTACTGGTTCTGCAACCGGATGTGGCAGCTGCCCCGCAAGCAGCTGGGCATGGCCAATTTCCTCGGCGGCACCGGCATGTGTTTCGACGCCGCGCTGCTGAAGGAAATGGGTTGGGGCGCCACGAGCCTGGTGGAGGACCTGGAATTTTCGGTGCGGTGCATCCGCCGCGGCATCAATCCCGTGCTGAACTACGAAGCGAAAGTATACGACGAGAAGCCGCTCACCCTCATGGCTTCCGCCCGCCAGCGCCTGCGCTGGATGCAGGGTCACTTCACCGTCGCGCGGCGCTACTTTTTCTCCCTGCTCTGGAGCGGGCTCAAGGAGCGCAGTGCGGCCAAGCTGGACACGGCGATCTACACGATCACCGTCTACCACGTGCTGCTCGGGGCGCTGCTCACCTGCATCCTGTGGATCGACCAGCTGCGGCCGGAGCCGGCGCTGGATTCCCTGTACGCCCATCTGCCCTGGTGGGTGACAGCGGCGGTCATCTTTTTCTCCTGCGCCCAGTTTCCCGTCGCCATGGCCCTGGAAGGAGTCCGTTCGTGGAAAATGTACGCCATGCTGCTTCTGTTCCCGGTGTTTCTTTTGACCTGGTGGCCCATCACGATCTACGCCTTTTTCACGCAAAACAACCGGAACTGGAGCCACACCCGGCACACGCGGGTGCTCAGGCTCGAGGAACTGCGCGGCAGGCAGGCCTGAAACGCCCGTGTTTTTGCTTCTGTCCGGACCGACCGCCGGGCGGTTGTCAGGAGGACCGGCAACAGCTCTTCACGGCGCCGGGCATCCCCATTCATCGCTGGAAGTCACAGTCTCCTGTCCCATGACGGCATTTTCCCGGAACCGTTACACGACGGCATGAATGTCGGTGAAAAAAAGGTGCCCTCGGGGTGCTTGACAGTTTGGCCGCTCTGTAGTATATTGTGTTGGCAATTGTACACAAACCAAAGCGCGCACAAAGCAGAAGCGCCCGCTTCTCACCTGTCCGGCCGCGGCCGGCTGGTTCGCGTCGCGAAAAATTCCGGTCCGGCGGAAGGGGTTCCAGCCCTGCCGGCAGCCGGTATAGCGGCAGCAGCGGAATGCGGGTCTTTGCGGCCCGCATTTTTGTTTGGGATGCGGGGAGCGCAGGCGGGGTCAAACACACGCGGAGGTGGCAAAAGATAGTCCGGGAGCATCAAATCAATGAGGAAATCCGGGCCAAGGAAGTCCGACTGATCGGGGTAAACGGCGAACAGATCGGCATCAAGCCGTTCCGGGAAGCGTTGCAGATGGCCATGGACGCCAATCTCGACCTGGTCAACGTGGCGCCCCATGCGAAGCCGCCCGTGTGCCGGATCATGGATTACGGGAAATACCGCTACGAACAGCAGAAGAAAGAACGGGAAGCCCGGAAAAACCAAAAGATCGTCGACGTGAAGGAAATCTGGTTCCGCGCCAGCATTGAGGAGCACGACTTCCAGACGAAGCTGCGCAATGTGCAGAAGTTTCTTCGCGAAGGCGACAAGGTGAAATGCTCCGTGCGTTTCCGCGGCCGCGAAATCACTCACGCCAACATCGGACAGAAGCTCCTGGAACGCGTCGCCGCGGAGTCGGCCGACCTTTGCGTGGTCGAGCGCCCGCCGAAGCTGGAAGGCCGCAGCATGATCATGATCCTGGCACCCAAAAACCACTGATTGGAGGACCAGCCCATGCCTAAAATGAAGACCCTTAGCGCCCTCAAGGGCCGTTTTAGATTGACCGGAACCGGCAAGGTAAAGCGCAACCGCGCGGGACGCAACCACCTGCTGGAACACAAGTCCGGCCGCAGAAAGCGCGCCCTGGCGACGCAGCCGATCATGTCCAAGGGGGACGTGCGCCGACTGCAGCAGCAGCTGAAAAACCTGAAGTGATTTTTTGGATAGGAGGGAGTTTCCATGGCAAGAGTCAAGGGCGGTTATGTGACGCGCCGCCGTCGCAATAGAATGCTGAAGCTTGCCAAAGGTTACTGGGGAGCCAAGCATCGCCTGTTCAAGAAGGCGAAGGAACAGGTCATTCGGTCGTGGATGTACGCCTACCGGGATCGCCGGCAAAGAAAGCGGGATTTCCGCCGGCTCTGGATCGCGCGCATCAACGCGGCCGCCCGGCAGAACGGCCTGTCCTACAGCAAGCTGATGCACGGGTTGAAGCTCGCCGGCATCGAGATCAACCGCAAAATGCTGGCCGATCTGGCGGTCAACGACATCAACGCTTTCAACAGCCTGGCCGCCGCCGCGAAACGAAAAATCGAAGCCTGACGGGATCGGGCGTCCGGCCGTCCATCCGCCGCGCGTCGCGGCGCCGGGTCACCCGTGGTCTCGCAACGCAAAGTCGGGTCGTTCATTCGCCGTGTGCCTTCGCGCATGCCGGCGGGTGGACGGCCTTGATTTTTGTGCGGGATCGTGTTTTGTACGGGGCCGTTTCCGACGGGTGTACAAGCGGGCGCGTTTTCCCCCGCATATATTGCAGGGATTTTCCGACGAGAGGAGGAATGGGGCATGTCCCGCGTCACCCGTTCGGAAACCCGCAGACTGATCGGGAAGCGGATCTACGCGCTGCGCAAAGACGGCACGGTGGTGTCCGGCAAGCTGGTGGCCGTCAAAGGCGACAAGCTGTATGTGCGGGCCGCGTCCGGCAACAAAGCGCACGTCAGCGCCCTCGTCCCGCTGGTGCTGTTCGACCTGTTGGCGATCGGCACTTCGCCTTTCGGCTTTGGCTCCCCGTTCGGCTATGGTCCGTTCGGCTATGGCCAGTTTGATCCCTTCTTCTGGTGGTAACCACACCGAGAAGGCATGAGAAGCCGGCCGGCGTGTGACGTGCCGGGATGGCGCGCCGCCGGACCGGCCCTTCGGGGGATCATCCGCGACCGGAGAACCCGGCAGCCTCGACATGCGCCGATCCGGCGTGCGGCCGGTAGAACGTGCGAAAACAGGCCTTTCGCAGGCCTGTTTTACATAATAAGCGGTTTGTGCATTTCCACAACCCTTAGCGGCGGCACGCGCCGGACGGGCCGGTAGCCGAGCCGGCGGTAAAACCGCTGGGCGCGCGCGTTCCTTTCGTCCACGAAGAGGCGGGCTTCCAGGCAGCCTGTCATCAGGCCGCAGGTTTCCGCCTGACGCATGAGCGCGCCGCCCCAGCCCCGATTCCGCTCGGCCGGATCCACCGCCAGAAGTTCGACAAACAGCGTGGCTCCCCGCGTTTCCAGATGGATGAAGCCGGCTACCGGCCGCCGCGGGCTGACGGCGACAAACGTGGCGCCCCGGGCCAGGCGGGCGGCCAGGTCCCGGCGCAGCCGGGCGGGAGACGGAGCCGGCAGGGAAGAACGGGGCACCAGCTCGTCGCGAACCAGTCTGAAAATGGCGGGATAATCCCGCGGCGTTCCGGGGCGGATCATGCCAAGATTTTCTCCTCCGGCATCGAATGTTTGCGGATGCTTTATTGTATAATTTGGAGGAGACAAAAGTGTGGTCCGGTTGCGGAGGGACCCGTGCCCTACGGACATTCAGTCCGTTAACGCGCCGAAATAGGGCCTTTGGAATTTGTGACGAACATCTGGCCCGTTACAACGTGCCCCGGCCGTGATGGAAACGGTTGCAATCATTCTCCAGCGGGGTGAAAGCCGGCCGGCAGCCGAACGGCCGGCCGACGGCGGAACGCAAGCCGCCTGGTCACCGGCATTTTCACGGAACCGTGACACTTGTCCGGGACATATTGACTTGCGCCGCGGAGAAGCATATAATTGTAGCCAATCACATGACCGACAACCGCGATGATGAGGAAGAGGCGTGAGGGCTCTTTTGTCCAGAGAGCGTCGGGAAGGTGGAAGCGACGCCAAAAATCCCTGTGCGCCAGGTCGCCTCGGAGCCGTTCTCCCGAACCGCCGGTGCGTGCCGAAGCGGCCCGCGGAACTGAACGCGGAACCGCTCGGACGAAGTCGCCCGGCCAGTAGGGGAAACGCGTGGCGCCCGTTAACGCGCCGCAGGTGATGCGTCCTGACGGACGGACCGGGTTCGCAGCGACCGGCAGCGGGTATACGGCCGGCAGCCGGAGCGGGCGGAACCGGGAAGCGTTGTCCGATTCATGGCCGCACCTGCCGAGGCCGCATTCGCGAGGATGCGGCGAATCCGGGTGGTACCGCGGAAGCGACAGCCTTTCGCCCCGATGACAACCGTGCATCGGGGAGAAAGGCTTTTTTGTTGCGCATCCGGCGCACGCCCGCGCACGTCGCAGAGGCGCATACGCGCGCGGAAGCGGAAGCTGAAAGGAGGAGTTGTCCATGAGCGTGCAGCAAGCCGCACAGGCTCAAGCGCAACCGCTACGGTCGAAAGCCGAGCTCATTGAGAAGTGGAGCAAGCCCGAGGTGATCACGGGTTCGGAAATGCTGCTCCGCAGCCTTGTACTGGAGGGGGTTGACACCGTATTCGGCTATCCGGGGGGCGCGGTTCTGTACATTTACGACGCCATGTACGGATTTTCCGATTTCCAACATTTGCTCACCCGGCATGAACAGGGCGCCGTCCACGCCGCCGACGGATACGCCCGGTCCACCGGCAAGGTCGGCGTCGTCATCGCCACCTCCGGTCCCGGGGCGACGAACACGGTAACGGGCATCGCCACCGCGTACATGGATTCCTCGCCCCTCGTCATCATTACGGGCAACGTGGTACAACAGGCCATCGGCACGGACGCCTTCCAGGAGGCGGACATCGTCGGCATCACCATGCCGATCACCAAGCACAGCTATCTGGTGCGGAAGGCCGAGGATTTGCCGCGCGTCATTCGCGAGGCGTTCCACATCGCCAACACGGGGCGCAAAGGTCCCGTGCTCATCGACATCCCGAAGGATGTGTCGGCGCAAAAAGGGCTGTTCCAGCCGGTCAAGGATGTGAAACTGCGGGGTTACAACCCGACGGTCACGCCCAACCGGCTGCAGATCGAGAAGCTCCTGGACGCCATCGCGAAGGCCGAACGGCCGGTCATCCTCGCCGGCGGCGGCGTCATCTATTCGGGCGCCCACGAAGAGCTGTATGAATTCGTCGTCAAAACGGGCATTCCGATCACGACGACGCTGCTGGGGCTCGGCGGTTTCCCGAGCGGACACGAGCTGCACTTGGGCATGCCGGGCATGCACGGCACCTATGCGGCCAACAAGGCGCTGCAAAACGCCGACCTCATCATCAATTTCGGCGCCCGGTTCGACGACCGCGTCACGATGCGGCTGGACGGTTTCGCGCCGCACGCCAAGGTCGCCCACGCCGACATCGATCCGGCGGAGATCGGCAAGAACGTACCCACCGACATTCCCATCGTCGGCGACGCCAAGCTCGTGCTTCAAGCCCTGCTGCCCGAGGTGCGAAGCAATCCGAAGGTGGCGGACTGGCGGCAGCGGATCAAAAAGTGGCAGCAGGAGCATCCGCTGACCTTCAAGGATTCCGATCTCGAGCTGAAACCCCAGTGGGTCGTGTCCATGATTTACGAAACGACCAAGGGCGACGCCATCATCACTTCCGACGTGGGGCAGCACCAGATGTGGGCGGCGCAGTTTTACAAATTCAACAAGCCGCGTTCCTGGATCTCCTCCGGCGGCCTCGGCACGATGGGCTTCGGGCTGCCGTCCGCCATCGGCGCCCAGATCGGCAATCCGGACCGCCTGGTGGTGTCCATCAACGGCGACGGCGGCGTCCAGATGTGCGCCCAGGAGCTGGCCGTTTGCGCCATCCACAACATTCCGGTCAAGGTGGCCATCATCAACAACCAGGTGCTCGGCATGGTGCGGCAATGGCAGGAGATCATCTATGATGAGCGCTACAGCCATATCGATCTGGCGGGCAGCCCGGATTTCGTCAAGCTGGCCGAAGCGTACGGCGTGAAAGGATTCCGCGCGACGAACAAAGAGGAAGCCCGCCGCGCCTGGGAGGCCGCCCTTGCGCATCCGGGACCGGCGGTGGTCGATTTTGTCGTGCCCAAGCTGGAGAACGTCTATCCGATGGTGACGCAGGGCAGCACGATCGACGAAATGATTCTGGGGGATGAAGCATGAACCGCAGATGCACCCTCGCCATCCTTGTCAACGACCAACCGGGGGTTTTGCAGCGCGTCGCCGGTCTGTTCGGACGCCGCGGGTTCAACATCTCGAGCATCACCGTCGGCGCTTCCGAAGAACCGGGGCTTTCGCGCATGGTCATCGAAACCGAAGGCGACAAGCGCACGCTGGAACAGATCCAGAAACAGCTCAACAAGCTGATTGACGTGATCAAGGTGATCGAAGTCAGCGCCCAGCCGATGGTGTCGCGGGAACTTGGACTGATCAAGGTGAATGCGGAGCCTTCGGTCCGCCCCGAAATTTTCGGACTCGTGGAAACGTTCCGCGCGTCGGTGGTGGACGTCAGCCCGAACACGCTGATCATCCAGGTGGTGGGCACCTCGGACAAAATCGACGCCATGATCGAACTGCTCAAGCCTTACGGCATCCGCGAGCTGACCCGGACCGGGGTCACCGCCATGGTGCGGGGTTGACCGGATTCCGTGCGACATGCGAAGCGGTGCCGGGAGGCATGCGCCAGCAGCGCCGGGGTCAGCCGGAACCGGCAATCGCCACTCAAGCCGCTGTCCGGAGAGGCGGGCGGCTTCGCATTCCGAACGGTTGGGGGGCCGGCCGCCGCCTCCGGTATAATAGCGATAGACCCAATGGGGGACAAGCCAAAGGAGGAGACAGATCTACATGGCAGTTAAACTGTTTTATGACAAGGACGCCGACCTGGGCATCCTGCAAGGCAAAACCATCGCCGTCATCGGTTACGGCAGCCAGGGCCACGCTCAGGCTCAAAATCTCCGCGAGAGCGGCCTTTCCGTCATCATCGGCCTGCGTCCGGGCAAATCGGCGGACGCGGCGCGCAATGACGGTTTTGAGGTGCTTCCCGTTGGCGAAGCGGTGCGCCGGGCCGACGTCGTGCAAATTTTGATGCCGGACGAGACCCAGCCCGCCGTCTACAAAAACGAAATCGAGCCGAACCTGAAGCAGGGCGCCGCACTCATGTTTTCCCACGGTTTCAACATCCACTTCGGACAGATCGTGCCGCCCGCCCACGCCGACGTGCTGCTCGTCGCGCCCAAGTCCCCGGGGCATCTGGTTCGGCGGACCTACGTGGAAGGCTTCGGCGTGCCGGGGCTGATCGCCGTCCATCAGAACGCCACGGGCAAGGCGTTTGAGATCGGCCTCGCCTACGCGAAAGGCATCGGCTGCACCCGCGCCGGCGTCATCGAGACCACCTTCCGGGAAGAAACGGAAACCGACCTGTTCGGCGAGCAGGCGGTCCTGTGCGGCGGCATCAGCGCGCTGATCAAGGCCGGCTTCGAAACGCTGGTGGAAGCGGGTTACGCGCCGGAGATGGCGTATTTCGAATGCCTGCACGAAACGAAGCTGATCGTGGACCTGATCTATGAAGGCGGCCTTGCGGCCATGCGCAACTCCATTTCCAACACCGCCGAATACGGCGATTACGTCACCGGCCCGCGCATCATCACCGAGGAAACGAAGAAGGAAATGAAGCGCGTGCTGGAGGACATCCAGTCGGGCAAATTCGCCCGCGATTTCATCCTGGAAAACCAAGCCGGCCGCCCGGTGCTCACCGCCATGCGCCGCCGCGAAGCCGAACATCCCATCGAGCAGGTCGGCGCCCAGCTGCGCGGCTTGATGCACTGGCTCAAGAAATGACGGCTGCGGTTTTCGAACCGCGCAACTTCGCCGGACGCTCCCTCCCCGGGAGCCGTCCGGCGAAGTTTTTGCGCCGGCATCTCTCCCTGAGGACCGTTTGGCGAAAATTTTGCACCGGCGGCTCTCCAGGGGAGTCCCGCTCAAATTTCTGCAATGGCGTCTCTCCCCGTGGGGCGTCCTGGCGAAGTTTTTTTGTGCCGGCGTCTCTACTCCCGCTGCGGGAATGTGGTATAATGGCGGATATATGACCGGTTTATTCAGGAGGTGCGGGTTACGCCTGCCATGCGGAAAATTTACATCTTTGACACCACTTTGCGCGACGGGGAGCAATCTCCGGGGGTCAATCTGAACACCCAGGAAAAAGTGGAGATCGCCCTGCAGCTGGAAAAGCTTGGTGTGGACCGGATCGAGGCCGGTTTTCCGGCGGCGTCGCCCGGAGATTTGGCAGCGGTAAACGCTGTGGCCCGCGCCGTGAAGAATGCCACCATTGTCGGGCTTTCCCGTTCCGTGGAATCGGATATCGAAGCCGTGCGCGAGGCGCTCATGGGCGCGGAAGACCCCTGTATCCACGTCTTTCTCGCCACGTCTCCGATTCACCGTCAATACAAACTGAAAATGACCAAGGAACAGGTGCTGGAAACGGCGGAACGCGCCATCAGGTACGCCAAGCGGTATTTCAGCAAGATCGAGTTTTCCCCGGAAGACGCCGGCCGCACGGAACTCGACTTCCTGTGCGAAGTGACGGCCATGGCCATCCGCGCGGGCGCCACCGTCGTCAACATCCCCGATACCGTCGGCTACATGACGCCGCAGGAGTTCGGGAACATTTTCAAAACGCTGAAGGAAAACGTGCCCGGCATCGAGAAGATCCAGCTTTCCGCGCACTGCCACGACGACCTCGGCATGGCCGTCGCCAATTCCCTGGCCGCCATCCTGAACGGCGCCGATCAGATTGAAGGCACCATCAACGGCATTGGCGAGCGGGCGGGCAACACGGCCCTGGAGGAAGTGGCCCTGGCGCTGGAGACGCGGTTCGACTTCTTCCAGGCAAAGACGACGCTGAACCTCAAGGAAATCGCCAAGACGAGCCGTTTGGTCAGCAAGCTGACGGGCATGGTCGTGCCGCCCAACAAGGCCATCGTCGGCGCCAACGCCTTCGCCCACGAGTCGGGCATCCACCAGGACGGCGTGCTGAAGGAAAAGACGACCTACGAAATCATGTCCCCGGAAACCATCGGCCTCAAAGAGAGCAAATTGGTGCTCGGTAAGCACTCCGGCCGTCACGCCTTCCGGGAGAAGCTGTTCGACCTGGGTTACGACAACCTGACCGACGAGCAGATCAACACCGCGTTCGCCAAGTTTAAGGAATTGGCCGACCGCAAGAAAACGGTTACGGACGACGACATTCGCGCCCTGGTGGAAGAGAAGTTCGTCGAGGCGCCGGAAGTGTACGCGCTGGAAAAGATGTCCGTGGCTTTCGACAGCGAAGCCGGTCCCTCCGCGCTCGTCCGCATCAGGACGCCCGAAGGGGTCAAGGAGACCCGCACGTCGGGCAACGGCTCCGTCGACTCCATTTACCGGGCCATCGATGAACTTACGGGCGAGAAGGTCGAACTGGAAAACTATACAATCAAGGCGGTGACGGACGGCGCCGACGCCCTCGGCGAGGTGCACGTCGTGCTGCGGCAGGGCGATCTGAGCGTGCAGGGCCGCGGGGTCAGCACCGACATTCTGGAAGCGAGCGCCCGCGCGTACCTCCAGGCGCTGAACCGCCTGACGGAGAAACGGAAAATGCCCGCGCGCAGCCGCCGCAACAACGTGACATTGATCTGACCCCCATGATCGTTCGGGCAATCGTCCATCGTTTGGACGGTGGGGGGCTTTGCCGGGGTTTTGCAACCTCCTCCTTTGCGCAGGATACTACAGGATCGCCTTTGTCTTCCGCTTTGTCCCGACGCGCCGTGCGGCCCGGAAAATCTGCCGGAAACCGAATCGCGCGTGAGATTGACAAATTCGCAGTTCACCACTAGGATTAATGGTGAATTGTACACCCTCGAAAATTTGCGAAAACGGGAGAGAAATGAACCATGAAAAAAGCGTCATTGGTGGTCCTTCTGGTCATTCTGCTGGCTTCGCTTCTCGCGGCCTGCGGCGGCAGCGCGGGAAGCGACAACAAAGGTGCCCCGAAGAAAAAGGTCGCGCTTGTGCTGCCGGAGAAGATGGGCGTCAACGCATTTTTCACCCAGATGGACGAGGGACTGAAAAAAGCCGGCGAAGACTTCGGAGTCGAAGTGAAGACGATCGAATCGACGGACCCGTCGGCTGTCGAACAGAACCTGCGTGCGGCCGTCGCCGACGGATACGACCTGATCATTACGGCCGCCTTCTCCGCCGTCGATGCGCTGACGAAGGTGGCGGGCGAGAACCCGGACAAGCCGTTCGCCATCGTCGACGACGTCGTCGACCTGCCGAACGTCCGCAGCGTCGCGTTCCGCGAACATGAAGCCTCTTTCCTGCTGGGCGCGGCCGCGGGGCTGATCACGAAGACGAACACGGTCGGCGCCGTGGTGGCGATGGACGTCCCGCTCATGAAAAAATTTACGGACGGTTTCGAACAAGGCCTGAAGCACACGAATCCTTCGGCGAAATTCCTCGTCCACTACGTCGGCAGCTTCACCGACCCGGCGAAAGCGAAGGAGCTCGCGCTGCTCCAGTTCGAACAGGGCGCGGACTTCATCGCCGGCATGTCGGCCGTGAGCGACAACGGCGTGTTTGAGGCGGCCAAGGAAAAAAGGCTTCTACACCTCGGGCCAGGACGTCGACCGCACGGTCGAAGATCCGGAACACATCATCCTGTCCCAGCTGAAAGAGACCGACACGGTCGTCTACGAGACGGTGAAGGATTTCGCGCAGGGCAACTTCACGTTCGGCATCGTCGATTACGGCCTGAAAGAGAACGGCGTCGGCCTCACGTTCGTGACCGCCGAGTCGCCCTCGCCGCTTTCCGACGCGATCGGACAAGCCAACCTGGAGAAACTGAAAAAAATCCGCGACGACATCGTGTCGGGTACGATCGTCGTCAACAATCCGCTCGAACAGCAATAAGAGCGGCCGCGGTTCGTTTGTGAAGGAACCGTTGCCGATCCGCTTCGAAAGAGCGCCAGCAGCCGGCTGTCTTTCCCGCGGCCGGCTGTTTCCTGTATCGTAATCGTGGGTAACCCGATCGGGAGGAGGCCGGCATGCTGCTTCGGATGGAAGGCATCACCAAGGTTTACGGCGGCGTCACGGCGAACGCGGGCGTCGATTTCACGCTGCGGGAAGGCGAAGTGCACGCGCTGGTCGGCGAGAACGGCGCGGGCAAGACGACGCTGATGCGCATTCTGTACGGTGAAGAGCAGCCGACGTCCGGCACGATCCGCCTCCGCGGGCGCGAGGTGTCGTTCCGTTCGCCGGACGACGCCATCCGCGCGGGCATCGGCATGGTGCACCAGCACTTCATGCTGTTCCCGTCGTTCACCGTGGCGGAAAACATCGTCATCGGCCGCGAGCCCGCCTCGGGCGTCGTGTTTGACCGCCGGAAAGCGGCCGAAGAGGTGCGCAGGCTGTCCGCCGAATACGGCATGCCGGTCGATCCCTGGCGGAGGGTCGCCGACTGCCCGGTCGGCGTCCAGCAGCGCGTCGAGATTCTCAAGGTGCTGTACCGGGGCGCGGACATCATCATCCTGGACGAGCCTTCGGCCGTGCTGACGCCGCTGGAGGTGCGGGAGCTGCTCGGCGTGATCCGGGGTTTGGCGGACCGGGGAAAGAGCGTCATCCTGATCACGCACAAGCTGCAGGAGGTGATGGACGCCGCCGACCGCATCACGGTGCTTCGCGACGGCAAGGTGACGGGGACGTTCGCCGCCGCCGACACGAACGCCGAAGAACTGTCGCGGCTGATGGTCGGGCGCGATCTCGTTCCGCTGGACAAGCGGCCGGCATCGCCGGGCGAAGCGGTGCTCGAGGTGCGGGATCTCACGATCCGAGGCGGCCGCGGCAAAGCCCGGCCGGTGCTCGACCGCGTGTCCTTCATCGTCCGCGCGGGCGAAATCGTCGGCGTGGCGGGCGTGTCCGGCAACGGCCAGACCGAGCTGGTGCAGGCGATCGCGGGGTTGCGCACCGTCGACGAGGGCGCGATTTTGCTGGCAGGCCATGACATCACCGGCGAGACCGCGCGCCGGATTCGCGAGCGGGGCCTGGCGCACATTCCCGAGGACCGTTACGCGTGGGGCGCGGCCGCTGGCGAGAGCGTCGCCGACAACGCGGCGATGGGTCACACCGCGCGCTTCGGACGGGGCGGGGTGCTCCTTCGCGGGCGCATTCGCAGGGCGGTCGAGGGTTGGGTGGCCGCATACGGGATTCGCGCCGGTTCACTGGAGGCCAAAGCCGGCCATCTGTCCGGCGGCAACCTGCAGAAGCTGATCGTGGCGCGCGAGCTCGCGCACGGAACGCCGCTGGTCATCGCGGCGGAACCGACGCGCGGCGTCGACGTGGGGGCCATGGAGACCATTCACCGCGAGCTCGTCAGGCGCCGCGACGAAGGCGGCGCGGTTCTGCTGGTCTCGTCCGAACTGACGGAAATTTTGAAGCTGTCCGACCGGATTCTCGTCATGTACGAGGGCCGCATTGTCGGCGAGCTTGCCGCGGAAGAGGCGACAGAAGAGTCAATCAGTCTGCTGATGACGGGAGGGACGCGGCATGCGGCCGGCGGGGTCTGATCCGCGCGGTTGGCGAAAACGGTTTCTGCCGGAGGCGTTGCGCAAGCGGTTTCGTCTCAAGACGTCCCGGCCCGAACGGCTCCGCCTTGCGGGGACGCTGCGGGGGCTGCTCCACCCGCTGGCCGCCGTGCTGCTCGGGCTCATCGCCGGAGCTATTGCGATCCTCGCCGTCGGGGGATCGGTCGTCGAGACGTACGTGGAGATGTGGAAGGGCGCCTTCGGCAGTTTCTATTACGTGACCACCACATTGGCCCGGGCGACGCCGATCATGCTGGTCGGCCTCGGCGTAGCGCTCGCGTTCCGCGCCGGGTTTTTCAACCTCGGCGCCGAAGGCCAGATGCTGCTCGGCGCGCTGTGCGCGGCGATCGCCGGACTGTATCTGCCGGGACCGCCTGAATGGCGCACGATCGCGGCGCTCGTCGCGGGCGTCGCGGCGGGGGCCGCGTGGTCGCTGCTGGCCGGCTGGCTCGACCTGAAATTTCGCCTGAACCTGCTCATTACCACGCTTCTGCTCAATTACATCGCCGGTCTTTTTTGCAGCTATGTCGTCGCGTTTCCTTTGAAGGACACGTCGGGGAGCAGCGGGATGGCGCAGACGGAGATGCTGGAGAAAGCGGTGTGGCTGCCGAAACTGTTTCCGGGGATGATCCTTCACGCCGGGTTCGTGTTCGCCGTGGTGCTTACGCTGCTTTTGTTTCTGTTCCTCCGCCACACGGTGAAAGGCTACGAGCTTCGCATGCTCGGCAGCAACCCGCTGTTTGCGGTCTACGGCGGCGTGCGGCGCGGCGCGCTGCTCGCCATCGCCATGCTGGCGAGCGGCGGCTTTGCCGGTCTGGCCGGCGCCGCCGAGGTGCTCGGCACGCAGTACCGCTACATCGACAACGCGCTGACCTCTCCCGGCTACGCCTGGTCGGGCATCATGGCGGCGCTGCTCGCGGGTTCGCACCCGCTCGGCACGGCCGCGGCGGCGATTCTGCTGGCGGCGCTGCAGACCGGCGGCCTGGGCGTGGAGCGCAACACCGACGTGCCGCTCGAGATCGCCAGCGTCATCCAGGCGACGCTCATTCTGTTCGTGTCCGCCCGGTTCACGCTCGCGCTGATCAGGCGCAGGAAAGCGAGGGCCGCCGATGGACCAGTTGTTTGACGTTTCGTTGTTCAATTCCACGTTGCGCATGGTCGCCCCGATCCTGCTCGCCGCGCTCGGCGGCGCCATATGCGCGCGGGCGGGTGTTTTCAACGTGGCCCTGGAAGGGTGGATGCTCACGGCGGCGTTTGCGGCGATCGTGGGAAACCATTTCTTCCACAACGTTTGGCTGGCCGTCCTGTTCGCCGTGGCGTGCGTCACCGTCTTGGCGCTCATGTTTGCGGTGCTGACCGTCCATCTGAACGCGAACGTGATTGTCGTGGGCCTCGCGTTCAATTTTCTGGCGACGGGACTTACGGCGTACGGCCTGTTTGCCGTATTCGGCGTCAAAGGGTCGTTTTACGACCGGAACATGGTGGGGCTGCCGCGGTGGAACATTCCGCTGCTCAAAGATATTCCGTTTGTCGGCGACGTGCTGTCCGGGCATTCGCCGCTCGTTTACCTCGCCTTCGGGCTGGCCTTCGCGTTGCAGTTCTACCTGTTCCGGACGGTGTGGGGCTTCAGGCTGCTCGCCGCCGGCGAACATCCCGCGGCCGCCGCCAGCGTCGGCCTCAGGGTGAACCGCATCCGCATCGGCGCCATCCTGCTGAGCGGAATGCTGTGCGGACTCGCGGGCGCGCAGCTGTCGCTCGGGCAGGTGACGCTGTTCACCGAAAACATGACGGCCGGCCGCGGCTTCATCGCCCTGGTCGCGTCCATGCTCGGACAGAACAACCCTCTCGGCGTCATGCTGGCGAGCCTGCTGTTTGGGCTCACGGACGCGTTCGGCATCCGTCTGCAGGGATTCTCTCTGCCGGCGCAATTCACCATGATGGTGCCGTATGTCATGACGCTGGCGGCGATGTTTTTCTTCAAAGACCGCGCGTATTTGCGGCAATCCGGGCGGATCGGGGACAGATAAACGCACGTCTGTGCGGCCCGCTATCCCTCCGCCAGGAGAAGCCTTCGATGATTGTGAACGGAGGAATTCCGATGAAACTGCCAATCTTGTGCGTGGACCCGGCGGACATGCCGGAGCGTGCCCTCGTGTGCGGCGATCCGTTCCGCGCCGCGCAGATCGCGGAAAGGCTGAAAGGGGCGCGGGAGCTGGCTTTCGCCCGGGAATATCGTACGTTCGTGGGGACGTTCGACGGCGTTGAACTGGCCGTGGTGAGCCACGGCGTCGGTTCGGCGGGCGCGGCGGTCTGCTTCGAGGAGCTGGCGCGGGCCGGCGTGAAGACCGTTGTCCGCGTCGGCACGGCCGGTTCGCTGGCTTTCGACCGGTATCCGTCGGGAAGCCTCATCGTCAGCACCGCCGCGGCACGTGAAGATGGGCTTACGAAGCAGCTGGTGCCGGCCGGATTCCCGGCGGTGGCGGATATCGCCGTGACGGAAGTTCTGTACCGCGAAGCCAAAGCCCTGGGCGGCGGGCCCGTCGGCAAGGGCATCACGGTGACGCTGGACGCGTTTTACAGCGGGGTGCTGGAACTGCCGCTCAGGCAATACGCCGCGGCGGGGGCGCTGGCGGTGGAAATGGAAATCGCCGCGTTGTACGTGGTAGCCGCCCTGCGCGGCATGCGGGCGGGGGCGATCCTCGCCATTGACGGGGATGCCACGGGGGTGGACACGGAGTACAATCCCCACCGCGACGTGGTCCGACAGGCGGTGGAGCGCGAGATTACGGCGTCACTGCGGGCGCTCGCGTCCCTCGCCCGGGAGGAAACCGCATCGGCGTAGCTCCAAAGCGGCCCCTTGGCCGCGTGAATCCATCTTTTATTTGGAAATCATTTTGGTCAGAGGAGTGGAATCATCATGCCGGAAACCAAGAAAATCGCCGTAATCGCCGGGGATGGCATCGGGCCGGAGGTGGTGGCGGAAGCGATCAAGGTGCTGAAAAGAACCGAGGAGCTGTTCGGCTACCGGTTCGAGTTCGAGCATGGGCTGTTTGGCGGCATCGCCATCGATGAGAAGGGGACGCCGCTTCCGGAAGACACGCTGCGGATGTGCCAGGCCGCCGACGCGGTGCTGCTTGGAGCCGTGGGCGGGCCGAAATGGGACAACAACCCGAAGGAACTGCGGCCGGAAACAGGGCTGCTCGGCATCCGCAAGGCGCTTGGGCTGTACGCCAACCTCCGTCCCGCCGTCGTGTTCGATTGCCTGATCGAAGCCTCCACGCTGAAGCCGGAGGTGCTGAGGGGCACCGATTTGATCGTCGTGCGGGAGCTGACGGGCGGCATCTATTTCGGGGAAAAATACCGCCGCGACGCCGAAAACGGCCAGATCGCCGTGGACACGTGCGTGTACAGCGTGCCGGAGATCGAGCGCATTGTGCGCCGGGCCTTCGAAATCGCGCGCCAGCGCCGCAAGAAACTCGCCTCCGTGGACAAGGCCAACGTGCTGGAGACGTCCCGGCTCTGGCGGGAGACGGTGAACCGCATCGCTCCGGAATACCCCGACGTCGAGCTGGAGCACGTGCTGGTCGACAACGCGGCGATGCAGCTTCTGCGCCGGCCGGCCAGCTTTGACGTGATCGTCACCGAGAACATGTTCGGCGACATCCTGAGCGACGAGGCGGCGATGCTGACCGGATCCATCGGCATGCTGTCATCCGCTTCCCTCGGGGACGGCAGCCGCGGCTTGTACGAACCGGTGCACGGTTCCGCGCCGGACATCGCCGGCAAGGGAATCGCCAATCCCGTCGCCACGATCCTGTCCGCAGCGCTCATGCTCCGGCTGTCTTTCGGCTACCACGACGCGGCGGACGCGGTGGAGCGGGCTGTCCGCGAAGTGCTGGACGCCGGACACCGTACGGCCGACATCGCCACGGACAACAGCAAAGCAGTCGGCACTCAACAAATGGGCGATCTCATCGCCGCCGCCATGCGGAACTGACTTTTTGCCTTTCGTCGCGCCGGGCGTCGGAATCCTAAGGCCGGCATACCCGCTTCCGGAAAGGGGTCCGCGGTCTTCGGCGCTTTTCTTTTTACCGGACCGGGCGTCCGGCAGGAATTTGGCCCCGCAGGGAAGAATATTGTGAAATAACGCACCGTATGCGGACGGGGGGAGGGAATGACGATGAGTTTTTGCTGCGGAGCCAGCATGATCGGCATGAAGGGAACGCTGAAACACTACCGCACGCGGATTCACAACGTTCCCATTCTGTTCTGTCCGGTCTGTCACCGGGTGGAAGTCCATTACCTGGTGGAAAGCGAATATGAAATTTTGGCGGAATACGCCCACGGTGACGGTGCGGCCGAGATCGACTTCCGCGACTATGTGGACGAATCGGACAAAGCCCTCCACGAAAACTGCATCAACCACGACAACGAAGACGATCTCCAAATCGTGCAAAACCAGATCGACATGGCGCTGGATTTGCTTTCCTTTGCAAAAGCGATCCACGACGAAGAATGGCAGGAGCAGCTGAAACGCCGTCTCTCCGTCCTGAGCAGAAGACGAAGCAAGTTGTTGACGAGGCGGACTTAAGGTTTTCCGTGCCGCGGCGCGCGGCTTCCGCACGCGATTCGCCGCCGCATTCCGTACCGTTCGGGAATCTCATCCAGCTCCGGCAGCACGCCGGAGCTTTTGACGTTTTGGAAAGCCACGGACCTTCGACAGAAGCCGCATTCCAATCGACAGGTTCTCCGATTGACAGTGGGCCAAGCCCGATACTATGATTAATGTAAAATTTGCTTCCTGATTTCGCCCCTCATCTCAAAAATTGGGGGTCTGTCACATGGACAAGTCGGAGGCCCGCAATATTCCAGATTGCAAAGCGTTCGAACCGAACCTGGGCAACTGGACATGGGACCGGTTGAACCGACTGTTTTGGAAATCCGCAGATGTCCCCAATGACGAGGTTGACGGCCGGCATACGCTCCAGGCGCTCGTTCCCCCAGTTGCCCCATGGCTTTCCCGCAAGGAAGCCGCCGCATCGCTCTCCCCCGGCCCGGACGCGACGGCCGCAACGGAATCCCTTTCCCCCGACTCGTTTGAACCAGGCTACAGACCCGACCGTTTCGAGGAAGTGTTGCAGCAGCTGGACACCGGGGTCGCCATTGTGGACAGCCGGGGAGTACTGCGATTTTTGAATGCGCAGATGGAGCGGTTTCTCGAAACGCCCCGCGGGGTCCTGATCGGCGCTCCCCTGAGCCGTTTGTTCCACCATCGCCAGATCCCGAGGCTGGTGCGGCGCATGCTGGTGCGGCTATACCGCGAGGTGAGGCGAAACCGCTTTTGCCGCATGGAATTCCAGACCGAATGCCGGTGTCTCCTGGTCGACGTCGCCCGGATCGGAGAAGGAGAAATGGACGGCGACTATCTGGTCAGCGCGAAGGACGTGTCGGATTTCAAGCTGATCGAGCAATCCGCGCTGCAGAACGACAAGCTGGCCATGCTCGGCAAGATCGCCGCCGCCATCGCACATGAAATCCGCAATCCGCTCACGGCCATCCGTGGTTTCATTCAGCTGCTCACGCCGTATCTGGAAGAAAAAGGAAAACAAGATTACGCCCGCGTCATCATGTCCGAGATCGACCGCGCCAATCATATCATTTACGAGTTCCTCAATTCGTCCAAACCCTCCGAACCGATGAAGCAGCCGGTCCGGGTCGAGAGCCTGCTGAAGGATTTCATTTTGCTGACGGAAAGCGAAGCGAACATGAAGGGTTGCGAACTGATCTGCCACGTCTCCGACAAGGACATGGTGGTGGACGTCGATGTCAAGCAGATCAAACAGGTGCTGCTGAACATTTTCCGCAACGCACTGGAGGCCATCCAGGCGGCGGACGACGGACGCAAGGGCAGAATCTGGCTGTCCGCGCGCAGGGAAAAACGTCACGTCGTCGTTTCCGTGCGGGACAACGGGAAGGGCATGGATCCGGGAACGATCGGCAGGCTGTTCGATCCTTTTTTCACCACCAAGAAAGACGGCACCGGCCTCGGGTTGTCGGTCAGTTACCGGATCATCCGCAACCACGGCGGCACCATCAAGGTCGACAGCGTCCCGGGAGAAGGAACGGAGTTCACCATTTGCCTGCCATTGAATCCGCAGGGCGAGGGGAAGGCGTCGGAAGACCGGGTGGAAGAATATCCGGCTTCAAGCGACTCGATACCCCCGGGCGCCAGGTCGGAAGATGCACGCCCTGCCTGAGCGGCACACGGTTCCCGCGCGCGAACGGTCGTAGTATGCCGATCTGAACATTTATCCATAAGCGGACGATTGGCGGCCGGAGAAATCCGGTGTTTTTTTTTCCGCCCCTTTTTCTCCGCCTTCCTTTCCCCGCCCCCAAGCCCCAGGGAGCAATGAACTCCGTTGTATCGACAAGAGCGCCCGTTTGCGTTATGTTGTGGAAAAGAAAAATTCGCAGGTTTACGAAATGAGGAAGCGTGAGAATGAAGCGTGACGGCGTCGGAACCGCGGCGGGACACGGAACCGGCGGCGCGGCCGGGCGGCCGCAATGGGCCGCGGAACCGCTTGGCGACGGGGCGGTGCTATTGCGCTGCCTGGGCCCCGTGCGGCCGGGCGACATGGCGGAAGCCGCCGAACGGTTGCGCCTCGCCGGCCTCCCCGGGCTGGCGGAGGCGGTTCCCGCATACGACAGCATTGCCTTGCACATGGACTCCACCGCGACGGTGCCCCCTTCGGTCATGGCCGCCAGCGCGCTGGAGCTGCTGGGAAACTGGCGGCCCGGGAGGCGCGAGGCGCGGACCGTCCGCATTCCCGTCGTGTACGGCGGGCCGGAAGGGCCGGACCTGGAAGAAGCGGCCGCAAGGAGCGGCCTTTCGCCCGGGGAGTTTGCGGCGCGGCACGCGTCCGCCGTCTACGATGTGGCGGCGATCGGATTCGCGCCGGGCTTTCCGTATCTGGCCGGGCTGCCCGAAGAACTGGCCCAACCGCGCCGCGACGTGCCCCGCCTCAAGGTTCCCGCCGGCTCGGTGGGCATCGCCGGCAGGCAGACCGGCATATACCCGGTGGATTCGCCGGGCGGCTGGACGCTGATCGGGCGCACGCCGTTTCCGCTGTTTAACCCGCATGCGGACGACCCGTTTCCGCTGCGTCCCGGTGACAAAGTGGTGTTTGACCCCGTGGATCGCGAAGAGGCCAGGAAGCTATTCGCCGAAGGCGGGGAGGTTTCCGCGGCCGGGGGTGCGGGCGCCGCGCAGGCGACGCATGGGCCGGAGCGGGAGCGCGAAGTCGCGCTGACCGTCCTGGACCCGGGGATGCTTTCCACCGTCCAGGATCTTGGCCGCCGGGGCTGGCAGGCGTTCGGCGTGTCCGCGGGAGGCGCCGCCGACCGGGACGCGATGCGCATCGCGAACGCCCTGGTCGGCAATCCGCCGGATGCCGCCGTGTTGGAACTGACGCTGCGCGGCGGCGCGTACCGGGCCGAACGGGACGCGCTTGTCGCGCTGTTCGGCGCCGATTTTGAGATGTTCGCGGACGGTCGGCCGATCCCATGCGGCTGCCCGGTGCGGCTGCCCGCGGGAACGGTGCTGTCGTTCGGCCGGCCGAGACGGGGCTGCCGCGCCTACCTGGCGGTGGCCGGCGGCTTCGACGTCCCGCCGGTGCTGGGCAGCCGAAGCACCGATCTGCGCGCCGGCATCGGCGGTCTGAACGGCCGCCCGCTTCGGAAGGGGGACCGGCTTTCGGCAGGCCATCCGTCGCCGGAAGCCCTCCGCCTGCTTCGGAGACTGGAAGAGGAGCATTCCGCCGGGGACGGCCGGCACGAAAACCTCCGGGAAGGCGCCTTCGCGGCGCATGACGCGTGGTTCTGGGACGGTCGGCCGGTGGAACTGCGCTTTTTGCCCGGGCGGTCCTGGGAGCGGTTCCCCGAAGGGGCGCGCCGCGCGTTTGCGGAAGCCGAATACGCGGTGTCGCCGCAATCCGACCGCATGGGCGTCCGCCTTGCGGAAGGACCGGAACTGAGGCGGGAAGAAACGGCCGAAACGGTGTCCCATGGCGTCGTGCCCGGCGCCGTTCAGGTGCCGGCGGGCGGGAGGCCCATCGTGCTGGGCAGGGACTGCCAGCCGACGGGCGGATACCCGATCATCGCCCATGTCATCCGCGCGGATTGGTGGAAGCTGGCCCAGCTTCGACCCGGCGACCGGGTCGTGTTCCGGCCGACGGCCGAAGCTGAAGCGCTGCGCCTGCTGGCTATGCGGGAGCGCGAGCTGCGCCTGGCGGAAGCGGGCATCCGGCTGCGCTGGTACCGCTCTTGACGGCGGATAAGGAACATGAGGAAACATAACGTCATTACAAAGAATCATGAAGGTTGATGAGAATTCCTTAAAAATACAACTGAAGAAAAAGGGAATTGTCATTTCGTGACGAAAAACAAAATGAAGGCGTAACCCAGTGCGGGGAGGGCGAAGGAAAAAAGCGACGTGAAAGCGGACAGAGACATCGGGGAAACCATGGATTTGAACGGCGATTTGGGCGAAGGTTTCGGGCCATGGAAGACGGGTGACGACGAGGCGTTGATCGCGGTGGTCAGTTCCGCCAATATCGCCTGCGGATTTCATGCCGGCGACCCGCACGTCATGCGGCGGACAGTGGATGCCTGCCTCAGCCGCGGCGTGGCGATCGGCGCCCATCCCGGCCTGCCGGACCGGCTGGGATTCGGCCGTCGGGAGATGGCGGTGTCGCCGCAGGAAGTGGAGGATTTTGTGTTGTATCAGGCCGGCGCCCTTCTGGCGTTCACCGCCGCGTCCGGCGGACGCCTGGCCCATGTCAAGCCGCACGGCGCCCTATACCACATGGCCGCGCGAAGACCGGACATCGCGGCTGCCGTGGCGCGGGCGGTTTACCGCCTGGATTCCGGCCTCCTGCTGTATGCGCCGCCGGGGTCCGAGCTGGAACGGGCCGGACGCGCCGTCGGTTTGCGCGTGGTCGTTGAGGGCTTTGCCGACAGGGGCTACACCGCCGGGGGGGAATTGGCGCCTCGCGGGACGCCCGGAGCGGAAATCGGCAACGAAGAAGAAGCGCTGCGCCAGGCGCTGGCCCTGGCGGGACGCGGAACCGTCCGCACCGTGGACGGCGGGGAAATCGCCCTCCGCGCGGAAACGATCTGCGTCCATGGCGACCGGCCGCAGGCGGCGAAGCTGGCGGCATCGCTGCGGAGCGCCCTCGAAGCGGCGGGGTTCCGCATCGCTTCTCCCGCTTCGGCCAACCCGCCATCCCGGTAATGCCTAATCACGGCAATCAGTTCCCATTTCCGCGAAATTTCGAACCCGGCAAATGGAAAACGTTCACGCAGCAAATTTCAAAGAATCGCAGAAATGATCGAATTTTCGCTAGATGGCAGGAATCCCAAAATCCCCTGTTGAATTGTTTTTACTAGCCCAATCCGATCGGGATGCAGCCATAAATGCCGCAACGACCTTGGCTCGAAACTTTGGGGGATGCCGCGCATGATCATCAGCAGAGCCGAGATGCGAACGATCTGGACGGTCCTGGCAGCTGCGGCCGCGCTTGGCGTCTATTTCGGAAGCCGCCCGTGGCTGCAACCGGTGTTTGAGCCCTGGTCCGGACCGGTGGCGCATCTTATTTTGAAAACGCTTGAATTCTCCCTGTGTCTGGTCATTGTCACCCTCGGATGGATGGTTTTCGTCTCCACGCTGGACCGGCAGCGGCTGATCCTCGCCGCCCTGTTTTCGGTCGTAGGTCTTATGGCTTTGCTTGGCGGGCTCGCGTCGCCGGGCATGCCGTTGTACCGGCCGGACGTCGGCAATGGCCCCGGACAGCTTGCGGATTGGCTGGCGGATCTGTTCGCCGCGGCCGGTCTGCTTACCGTCTTTTCCCTGCGGCAGACCGGCGTGTCGCCCCGTATGCGGCGCATCGTGATCGGATCGGCCGTTGCCTTGGCCGTTTTGACCATCACCGCCATATACACGCATCCCCTGCCGGAAATTTTCCTGGAATCCCTTGGCCCCTTTGCAAACGTCCTGGCGCTGGTCCTCTATGGGGCGACCGCCGCGGCGATTCTGTACCGGAACCGGAAAGAGCGTCCGCAGGTTCTCTTGTCCGTCATCCGGTCCATCGTCTGGCTGATGTCCGCGACGGTGGTAAACCTTTTTGCCGCGGATTATATGAGCCCCGACATGCTATTGGAACATGCGTTCCGGCTTATTGGCTACTACACGCTGCTCAACGGCATTTATCTGATTACCATTGAAGAGCCTCTCCGGCGGCAGAAAAAGGCGGAAGCCCGCAGCAACTATCTGGCGTACTGGGACGAGCTTACGGGACTGCCCAACCGGCGGCATTTCGGCGAGCGGCTGGAGGCGGAAATCAACCGCGCCCGCAACGCGCGCCAACGGGCGGCCCTGGTCCTCCTGGATCTGGACCGGTTCAAGACGATCAACGATTCGATGGGACACGCCTTCGGCGACCGGCTGCTCAAGAGAGCCGCAGAGCGCCTGCACGCCTGGTCGGAAAGCGGGGAAATGGTCTTTCGCATGGGAGGGGACGAGTTCAGCGTCCTGCTCTCCGGCCTTACGGATCCGCGGGAAGCGGAACGGATCGCCGAACAGCTGGTTGGCCTGTTCCGCGAGCCGCTGGATGTCGGCGTCGCTTCCCTGCACATCACGGCGAGCGCGGGCGTCGCGGTGTTTCCCGACGACGGGGATTCCCCGATGACCCTGCTTCGCAACGCGGACACCGCCATGTATGCCGCCAAGGAGACGCGCAACGGCTGGAGGCGTTACGCCCCCGAGATGAACGCGAAGGCGATCAAGCGCCTGCAGCTGGAAAACGATCTGCGCATTGCGCTGGAAGAGAACCAGTTCGTCGTTCACTATCAGCCGATGGTCGACCTGGAAACCGGACGCCTGGTCGGCGCCGAGGCGCTGGTCCGCTGGATGCATCCGCAGCACGGCCTCATCCCGCCCGGCGAGTTCATTCCGATCTGCGAGGAGAACGACCTGATCGTGCCGCTGGGGGAATGGGTGTTGCGCACGGCCTGCCGCGACGCGAAAAGGTGGCAGGGCGAAGGGACGGGACGGCTGGTCGTTTCCGTCAATCTGTCCATGCGGCAGTTCCGTCAGGAAGATCTGTGCGAACGGGTGCGCGCGGTGCTGAAAGAGACGGGCCTTCCGCCCGATTGCCTCGAACTGGAGATCACGGAAAGCGTCATGCTTGACGCGGCCAACGCGGCGAGGACGCTGGACGGGCTCAGAAGGATCGGCGTGCGCATCTGCATCGACGACTTCGGCACCGGCTACAGTTCCCTGCATTACCTGCGGCGCCTGCCCATCGACAAGCTGAAAATCGACCGTTCCTTCGTCATTGACGTGGCAAAGGACCGCAACGACGCGGCCATCGTGTCCGGCATTTCCGCAATGGCGCGAAACCTGAACGTGGTCGTTACGGCGGAGGGCGTGGAAAACGAAGAACAGGCCGAATTTTTGCGGAAATTGCGGTGCCATCAGGCGCAGGGATTTTACTTCTCCAAGCCCGTGCAGGCCGACCTGTTTCTCGCCCTGCTGCACGGCGGGGAAGACGTGCGCTGAGCGCATCCGTTTGTTGCATTCATACGTTGTATCGCTTGCGGAGGGGAGACGGACGCCCTTCGCGAAACCCGGGCACCGGTCGCGGTTTGGGGAACACTGGCAGATTGGACGTTTCGCTCCGCGCCGGGCTGCCCGGGTTTGCTTTTTGCCCCCCCATTTTTTAAAATGAGGCTTGAATCTCATTGAGAATCAATTTAAAATAATTCTAAACAAGGTGCGACGCCGGATTCCTCCTGTCACCGGGGGTTGCCCCGGCAGGAGCGAAGCCGGTTTTTATACGCAGCTGCAAGCACGCACCCACCAATGGAGGGAAGAACATGTCGGCATTGTTTGAAATCCGCGGGCTGAAGGTGTCCGTGGAAGGCAAGGAAATCCTGAAAGGTGTCGATCTCGCCCTGAAGGGCGGCGAAGTGCACGCGGTCATGGGACCCAACGGCACCGGCAAGAGCACCCTGGCCTCCGCCGTGATGGGTCATCCCAAATATGAAGTGACGGACGGGGAAGTGTACCTGGACGGCGAAAACGTGCTCGAAATGTCCGTGGACGAGCGCGCCCGCGCCGGCCTGTTCCTGGCCATGCAGTATCCGTCCGAGATCACCGGCGTGACCAACGCCGATTTCCTGCGCAGCGCCATCAACGCTCGCCGCGGGGAAGGCAACGAAATTTCCCTCATCAAGTTCGTGCGCCTCATGGAGAGCAAGATGAAAGAACTGGAAATGAACCCCGAGATGATGCACCGCTATCTCAACGAAGGGTTCTCCGGCGGGGAGAAGAAGCGCAATGAAATTCTTCAGATGATGATGCTCGAACCGAGGGTCGTCGTGCTGGACGAAATCGATTCCGGTCTCGACATCGACGCGGTGAAAATTGTCTCTGCAGGCGTCAACGCCATGCGCTCGCCGGACCGGGCGTTTCTGATCATCACCCACTATCAGCGCATCCTCAACTACATCCGCCCGGATTTCGTGCACGTCATGATGCAGGGCCGCATCGTCAAATCGGGCGGTCCCGAGCTGGCGGAACGCCTCGAAGCGGAAGGATACGACTGGATCAAGGAAGAGCTGGGGATCGTCGACGAAACGGTCGGCCAGGTCTGAGGCGGAGGAGGCTGAAACACGATGAGCACACCGGTGACATCTCTGGACCGTGAAACCGCCGCCGCCCTCGGCCGCCGCAAGAACGAGCCGGACTGGCTGGTGGAATGGCGGGCCGAAGCGGGAGAGCTGGCCGGGCGGCTTGAGCTGCCGAAACCGGAGAAAATGTCCCTTGCCCGCTGGAAGCTGGATGCGTACGGCGACTATCGTCCGGGGCGGCCGGTCGCCGATCCGTCCGAGCTGCCGGCGGCGCTCACCGAACTTCTGTCCGACGCCAGCGCGGAGGCGCTGATCGTTCAGCACAACTCCGGCGTGGTGCTGGCGCGGCTGCCCGAAGCGCTCAAGGCGAAGGGCGTCACCCTGACGAGCATGGAGGAAGCGGCCCGCAAGTCCGAGCGGCTGTTNCGCGACCATTTCATGGTCGCTTACCGGCGGGACGAGCACAAGCTCGCCGCGNTGCACGCCGCGCTCTGGAACGGCGGCGCGTTCCTGTACGTGCCGAAGGGCGTGGAAATCGAACANCCNGTGCAAATCGTCGTNTTCGCGGANGANCCCGCGGCGACGNTGGCGCCGCACATTCTGGTTATCGCCGAGGCGGGGAGCCGCGTCACCGTGGTGGAACATATGTACTCGGCGTTGCAGGAGAGCTCGGACGCGCTCCTCGTGAACGGCGCCGTCGAAATCTTCGCCAAAGCCGGATCGCATGTGCGTTACGCGTCGGTGCATCATATGGAAAGCGGGGCCGTGGACATCGCGTACCGCCGGGCCGTGCTGGGCGCGGACGCCCGCGTCGAATGGATCGTCGGCGACCTGCACGGCGGCAACCTCCTGTCGGATCTCCATTCGGAACTGGAGGGTCAAGGGTCCGTTGCCGACATCAAGGCGATCACCGTCGGCACGGGCAGCCAGCGCATCAGCCTGACCACGCGGGTCCGTCACGTCGGCAAGGCATCCGAAAGCAACATGATTACCCGCGCGGTCATGCTGGACGAAGCGACGTCGATCCTCACCGGGATCACCAAGATCGAAAAGGGAGCCACCAAGGCCAACGGCGAGCAAACGGAAAGGGTCCTCATGCTCAGCCCGAAAGCCCGAGGCGACGCCAACCCGATCCTGCTCATCGACGAGGACGACGTCAAGGCGGGGCATGCCGCCAGCGTGGGCCGCGTGAACGAGGAACAGGTGTATTACCTGATGTCCCGCGGAATCTCGCGCAGGGAGGCGGAGCGGCTCATCATCCACGGTTTCCTGGAACCGACGGTCGCCGAGATTCCGCTGGAATCCTTGCGCGACACGCTTCGCCGCATTCTGGAAAGAAAGCTGGGATAAGCGATGGCGCTCGATCCGCTCGCGCTCAAGGAAGAATTTCCGATCCTTCACCAAGAGGTGAACGGCCACCCGCTCGTCTATNTGGACAACGCCGCGACCTCGCAGAAGCCCCGCGCCGTGCTGGACGCGATGCGCCGCTACTACGAGCGCGACAACGCCAACGTGCATCGCGGCGTGCACACCCTGGGCGCCCGCGCGACGGAAGCCTATGAAGGAGCACGGGAACGGGTCGCCCGATTTCTCAACGCGGAGCCCAACGAGATTGTGTTCACCCGCGGCACCACTTCCGCGATCAACCTCGCGGCCCACGGGTACGCGCGCAAACACCTGCGGGAAGGCGACGAAATCGTCATCACCCCGATGGAACACCACAGCAACCTGATTCCGTGGCAGGAAGCGGCCCGCAAGACGGGCGCGGTGCTCAAATACATTCCGCTGCAGCCGGACGGCACGATCTGGTTGGAGGACGTGGAACGGACGGTGACGGAGCGCACCCCGCATCGTCGCCGTCACCGCCGCCTCCAACGTGCTGGGAACGGTCAACCCGGTGGACCGCATTGCCGAGATCGCGCACCGCANGGGCGCGGTCATCCTGGTGGACGGCGCCCAGAGCACGCCGCACATGAAGGTGGACGTGCGGGCCTGGGACGTGGACTTCTACGCCTTCTCCGGGCACAAGATGTGCGGACCCACGGGAATCGGCGTGCTGTACGGCAAGGCGTCCCTGCTGGACGCCATGGACCCGCTGGATTTCGGCGGCGAAATGATCGAAGTCGTGGAGCTGTACGAATCGACCTGGAAGGAGATCCCCTGGAAGTTCGAGGGCGGCACGCCCAACATCGCCGGGGCGGTGGGGTTGGCCGCGGCCATCGAATTTCTGGAACAGGTCGGGCTGGACAACATCGCCGCCCATGAACGGAAGTTGGCGGCGTATGCCCTGGAGCGACTGACCGCCATCGAAGGGATCGCCGTGTACGGACCCCGGCACGATCGCGTCGGTCTCGTCACGTTCAACCTGGGGGACATCCACCCCCACGACGTGGCGACCGTACTCGACTCCGAAGGCATCGCCATCCGCGCCGGGCACCACTGCTGCCAGCCGCTCATGCGATGGCTGAACGTCACCGCGACGGCCCGGGCCAGCTTCTACCTGTACAACACGGAAAGCGACATCGACCGGCTGGCCGAGGCGCTGGTGAAAACAAAGGAGTTTTTCGGGCATGCAGTTGGATGAACTTTACCGCCGCGTGATCATGGACCACTACAAAAAACCCCGCAACCGCGGCGCCCTGGAGGAAGGAACGGTTTCCGTATTCCTCCATAATCCCACCTGCGGCGATCGCATCTCGCTGCAGCTTCGCATCGACGACGGCGTTGTGACGGACGCCAAATTCACGGGGGACGGCTGCTCCATCAGCATGTCGTCCGCTTCCATGATGACCGAAGCGGTCAAGGGCCGCACCACGGCCGAGGCGCTGGACCTGGCAGAACGGTTCTCCCTGATGATGAGGGGCCAGGCCGTCGAATTTGAGGAGTACGAAGATCTCGAGGCGCTCTCCGGCGTGAGCAAATTCCCGGCGCGCATCAAGTGCGCCACGCTGGCCTGGAACGCCCTTCGCAAAGGCATCGAACAGGGACGGGGCGAGCACAAGGGTCTGGAACACTGACGGCAAGACCCGATCCACCCAAACCAAAGGAGGTTGATGGCGGTGGCGAAAAAGGCGATCGAACTGGAAGAATACAAATACGGGTTCCGCGACGAGCACCGCGCGGTGTTCGAATCCGGAAAAGGGCTTACGCCCGAGGTGGTGCGGACCATCTCGGAGATGAAGGGCGAACCGGAGTGGATGCTCAATTTCCGCCTCAAGGCGCTGGAGCAGTTCAACAAGATGCCGATTCCCCGGTGGGGCGGCAATTTGGATGAACTGAATTTCGACGAGATCAAGTATTACGTGAAGCCTTCCGAGAAGAAGGGCCGCAGCTGGGACGAAGTACCCGCCGAAATCAAGGCGACCTTCGAGAAGCTGGGCATTCCGGAAGCGGAGCAGAAATTCCTCGCCGGCGTGTCCGCCCAGTACGAGTCGGAAGTCGTGTACCACAACATCAAGGAGGACCTGCAAAAGCAGGGCGTCATCTTCATGGACACGGACACGGCCCTGCGCGAACATCCCGAGTTTTTCGAGGAATATTTCGGCACCGTCGTGCCGCCTTCGGACAACAAGTTCGCGGCGCTCAACAGCGCGGTCTGGTCCGGCGGCAGCTTCATCTACGTGCCGAAGGGCGTGCGGGTCGAAATTCCGCTGCAGGCGTACTTCCGCATCAACGCGGAAAACATGGGCCAGTTTGAACGGACGCTCATCATCGCCGACGAAGACAGCTTCGTGCACTACGTCGAAGGCTGCACCGCGCCGATTTACACCACGTACTCCCTGCACAGCGCGGTGGTCGAGATCATCGTGAAGAAGAACGCCCGCGTCCGCTATACGACGATCCAGAACTGGGCGCCCAACGTGTACAACCTGGTGACCAAGCGCGCCGTGGCGGAAGAGAACGCCACGATGGAGTGGGTGGACGGCAACATCGGCTCCAAGCTGACGATGAAGTATCCGTCGGTCATCCTGAAGGGCCGCGGCGCCAAGGGCATGGTGCTGTCCATCGCGGTGGCGGGCAAAGGCCAGCACCAGGACGCCGGGGCCAAGATGATCCACCTGGCGCCGGACACGACGTCCACCATCGTGTCGAAGTCGATTTCCCGCCAAGGCGGCAAGGTGACCTACCGCGGTCTTGCTTCCTTCAGCCGCCAGGCGACGGGGGCCAAGGCCAACGTCAAGTGCGACACGCTCATCCTCGACAACCAGTCGTCGTCCGACACGATCCCGTACAACGAGATCTACAACGACGACATCACGCTGGAGCACGAGGCGACCGTTTCCAAAGTGTCCGAGGATCAGCTCTTCTACCTGATGAGCCGCGGCATCCCGGAAAACGAGGCGACGCAGATGATCGTCATGGGCTTCATCGAGCCGTTCACCAAGGAACTTCCGATGGAGTACGCGGTGGAGCTGAATCGGCTGATCAAATTCGAGATGGAAGGCAGCATCGGTTAACCTTTGATTTGTGCGGACGCACCGACGTGAAGAGCCGGTGCGTCCTTTTCCATGTTATGGACCAGAACCCGGGTGAAATTGTTCCCCGCTTTTTCATAAAAACAGCACCCTCGCTTATTCCCGCGGAGTGCTCTTGCCTTTTTTATGGCTTGCGCCTCATCGACGGTGATCATGATGTGATCGTTGAAATCACCTAAGAGGCCTGGAAATCCCATAAGGCCGGCTTTGGATCAACGGAAGCCATCCGGGGGGCTTTTTCACGCCTGGTTCCTTAAGCTTCTTTGTAAAATATCAGCAGAAACGTGTCTTTTTCAAGAAACAAGGTCTCGCTGTCCAGCGCCTTGTCGAAGATCCAGCCTTCCGTCGCATGTTCGTTCAGAATTTTTTCCAGCTTCGTTGCGTCCAGGGGGCCCGAGAAGAAACCTCTCTTTTTCACCTGCACGACCTTGTATTCCCTTTTTTTCACCGAAAACCCTCCCCGGACAGAGCTGCTTGCACGAATGGAACGAAAACGAAAAGCGGCTTACATATGTACCCTCACGATGTTCAAATCGTGCCGCTGGCTCAGGTCGATGAAACGGTCGCCCACTTTCACCAGCGGGTCGAAAAGGCTGACGGGATGAATCATGACGATTTCGCCGATATCTCCATTAGAGAGCTCCGCCTTCTTGCCGATGAAGTTCGGCAGCATCCGGCGGAGGAAGGTGAGGGTGACGTGCGGGTCCAGCCCGTTGAAGCTGAGCTGGTACAATTCCTTGAGCACGTCGAACAGATCCCGCTTCTGCCGGTACACCCGGGTGGAGATCATGGCGCTGTATACGTCCGCCACGGCGACGATTTTGCCGATGATGTGAATCTGATCCCCCTTCAGCCCGTACGGGTAACCGCTGCCGTCCACCCGTTCGTGATGCTGCAGGGCGGCCAGGGCGCTCAGATTGTCGGAGAACGACGACTCGATGATCTCGTGCCCGTATTGGGGATGCTTTTTGATGATTTCAAATTCGGCTTCCGTCAGCTTGTCCGGCTTGTTCAGAATCTCCCCGGGAATCCGGCATTTGCCGATGTCATGCAGGAACCCCGCTTTGCCGGCTTGATAGGTGTCTTCCCCGCTCCAGCCGAGCCAGCTAGCAATATATTGGCTCAAAATCCCGACCTGAACCGAGTGGCGGTAGGTGTATTCGCTCGGGTCCCGAAGCGCCAGGAGCAGCTGCACCACGTCCAGTTCGGAGCGGCATTGTTCGGCCAGGGGCCGGAAGGTCTCATCCACGTCCTTCTCCCTGATGTATCCGTTTTCATATGCATCCTTGTAGAGAGCCTCGTACGAACGAACCGTTTGCTGGTACACCGGCTGAACCTTGAGAAATGAAGAAGCCGGCTCTTCTTCCGGTTCCGGCTGGCCGCGGGCGATTTTGACGTAAGAGATGTTGTGCTGCAGAAGCCGGGCGATTTCCTTTTTCCCGAGGACCGTTCCCCTGGACAGCACAGGCACGCCGTGGTGGTTGAACACGTCTTCGGCCAGGACGTCTCCGTCCAGGACGTCCGTGATGTGAATGCGCATGGCCGTCACCCCACCCAAATCTGGCTTTGTCATGCCGATAAAGGTTGGCAGGATACCATGGATGTAAAATATTCTACCTTAAATTTCCGCATTTTAACATAGCTTTGATATAAGAAATGTACATCGAATATTTATATACGTATGGGCCGCGAAAATCCGTCTCAACCGCCCGTCGTGCCGCGGCGGGGAGGCATGGGACGATGCGCGGACGGGGCGCGAATCGGCAAGACCGCGAACCTGCGCAAACCGTCACGGTCCGGCGCAGACCGGCGCGCGTTGCCGTTCCCTGCCTGAATTGCTATCATCACGTTATGGGAGGATTTTGAGCCATTTCCGGTCGCGGGAGGTTTCCATGAACGAACACAATCCGGTCACGGTCACCCTGCTTCATACGAACGACCTGCACAGCGACCTGGAAGCCGCCGCACGCATCGCGGCTTACGTCAAGGATGTGCGGGGGAGCGTGTCCGCCGACCGGCTGCTTCTGGTGGACTGCGGCGATCACACGGACCGGGCCCGGATGGAGACGGAAGGGACGAAAGGCCGGGTCAACCGCGCCATCCTGGAGGCGACCGGTTACGAGGCCGTGGCGATCGGCAACAACGAAGGACTGACGTTTACCCGGCCGGAACTGAACGCCCTTTACGAAGACGTCCCTTTTCCGGTGTTGTGCGCCAATCTCGCGGCGCGCCCGGAAGGGACGCAGCCGGACTGGCTGCGTCCCGTGGCCGTGTTGCGCAAGGGCGGCGTCCGCTTCGGCCTTGTCGGCCTTACCGCGCCGTTCCGCTTGTTTTACGAGCCCCTCGGCTGGCGCGTCGAAGATCCGTTCGCCGCCGCGCGGGACGCGGTGGAACGCCTGAAGGCGCAATGCGACGTGGTCGTGGTGCTCTCCCACCTCGGTCTGTCCAGCGATGAACGGCTGGCCCGCGAAGTCCCCGGCATCGACCTGATTCTTGGTTCCCACACCCATCACCTGTTGGAACAGCCGGTCCGCGTCGGGAACACTTATATCTGCGCGGCGGGCAAGTCCGGCCGGTACATCGGCCATTTGGAGATCGACTGTCTGCCCGGGGGAGGGGTGACCGACATCCGCGGCGGCTGCGTGCGGCTGGACGGCCGTCCCGAGGATCCCGGGATTCTCCGGATTATCGGGGAAGCGCGCGAACAGGCCAGACAGGCCATGGGCCGGCCGGTGGCGAAGCTGGAAGTGCCGCTGGACGTCCGGCTCCACCGGGAATCCCCGCTGCCCGTGCTGCTCGCCATTGCGCTCCGCCAGGCGACGGGCGCCCAAATCGGCCTGACCAACAACGGCCAGCTGCTGGCCGGTCTGCCTGCGGGCACGGTGACCTGGGAGACTTTGCACGCCATTTGCCCATCCCCCATCAATCCCGCCCTGATCACGATCCGCGGCAGGCAGCTGAGACAGGCGCTGGAAGAAAGCCTTCTGCCGGAGTTTTACGGCATGAAGTTTCAGGGGTTCGGCTTCCGCGGTGTGGCGCTGGGCGGACTCAGTTTCGACGGCATGGAGGCGGTGGCCGATCTTCGGCAGCCGCCCCGTTACCGGCTGATCGACGTCCGAATCGGTGGAGAACCGCTCGACGAAAGCAGGGAGTACACCGTGGGGACGCTGGACATGTTCACGTTCGGCGTCGGTTACAAAGCCCTCAAGGAAGGCCAGGTCATCCGGTATCTGCTTCCGGAATTCATCCGGGATGTGCTGGCCAGGGCCTTGAATGATCCTCTGGCGGTCCGCAGTTCCCTCAGGCCCCGCTGGCGGTACTGTGACGACACGTCCGTCCATTAATTGAAAGCGGCCATCGCAGGGAAACCATCCTTGCGAGGCCGCTTTTTTGCCGCGTTATTGACATGAAACCGTCGAAAGCAATCGGGATTTTGCCAATAATGGTGAACAAATTGTGAAAAATGTCTTGTTATAATCTGAAAAATACCGTACATTAACTTTAAACTCCAATTAACGGTAAAGAATTTTACAAATTACATCCTGAAAACCAAAACCAACCAGCCGACCAACCACTATATGAAAAACGGGGGCGCTTAGGGCCATGCGGTTGTTGCCGATTTCCGCCTGTCGATCAGGCATGAGGCTTGCCAAGAGCATTTATTCGGAAGAGGGTCAGGTGTTGCTGGCCGAAGGAGTGGAACTGACCGACCCCCTGTTAAGCCGATTGAAGGATCTTGGCCTGAAATTTCTGTACATACGCGATCCGAGGACAAAAGGCATTCAGGCCCGCGAGCCGGTCAGCAGGGAAACGAGAGAGCGGGCGATGCACGCCATCAAACGCGCGTTCCGCGATTACATCGACCGGCCTTCCCGGCACGCCAACGGGGTCTATCCTTACGTCGGACGGGAAATGCGGGAGGTCATGCGCCTCATCATCGACGATCTGAGCCGGAACCGGGACGCCATGATGATGCTCGTGGACATGCAGACGGTGGACCATTACCTGTATTCCCATTCGCTGAACGTCTGCATTTACGCCACGATGCTCGGATTGGCCCATGGCTACCAGGGCGAGGACCTGCTCACCCTCGGGCTGGGGGCGCTGCTGCACGACATCGGCAAAACGCAGATCGACATGCAGGTGCTGCTCAAACCGGGCAAGCTGAACGAGCGGGAACTGAAGGAAATGAGGCGGCACGCGGAAATCGGATATCTGCTCCTGAAGGACGAGCCGAACATCCCCCTGCTGGCGGCGCATTGCGCGTACCAGCATCACGAACGGATCGACGGCAGCGGGTATCCCCGCGGCCTTGCGGGAGACGAGATTCACGAATACGCCAAATGGATCGCCATCGTGGATTCCTACGACGCGATGACCAGCCATCGCGTCTACCGCAATACGCTGCTTCCCCACCAGGCGGTGGAAGCCCTCTACGCGGGAAGCGGCACCCTGTACGACACCGATATGCTGAAAGTATTCCGCGACAAAGTGGCCATCTATCCCGTCGGCATCGGTGTTCGCCTGAGCACCGGGCAGGAGGCGGTGGTCGTCGATCTCAACGCCTCCAGCGTGCAACGTCCCGTCGTCCGGGTGCTGACCGACGAGGAAGGAAACGAGCTGTCCCAGCCGTATGAGGTGGATTTGTCCAAAAACCTGTCCATTGTCATCCGCGAAGTGCTGACGGAAAATACCGGCAGTCGCAGCGGCATGCTTGCTTCCATCTGACAGGCGTCCGCACGGGCGGTTCGGCGGCCGCCTGTTTGCTTTATCCGGCCTCGGCGGGGTACAATGACATTGCATTCTTGTATTTTTGTCCGAAGAGGCGATCCATCGACATGCAACCCTTGTCCCAGGCGAAACCGGATGCGCCTTTCGCGCCTCCGCATGGGCTTAGGCCGATCACGCCCGAATACGATCCGTGGGACCCGATCCTGTCCCTCCGCAAATACGGCCGCCACGTCCTGACCAGCGTGGAGCTGACCGTCACCCATCTGTGTAATCTGCGCTGCGAGCACTGCGCCGTGGGCGACACCCTGACGACGCGGGAGGCGCCGCGGCTTCCCCTTGATCTGGTGCTTCGCCGCCTGGACGAAGTGGAACATCTGGAGACGATCAGCCTGACGGGCGGCGAGCCGACCATTTCCCGGGAAACGATCGAACAGGTCATTCTTCCGGTGCTCAAATACGCCAGGGCGCGGGGCGTGCGCACCCAGCTCAATTCGAATGTGACGCTGGATTACGAACGCTACGAAACCATCGCGCCGCATCTGGACGTGATGCACATTTCCTTCAATTACACCGGACCGGAGGACTTCCGGCGGATCACGTTCGCCCGCACCGGCAAGACGGCCGGCGGGGAGACCGCCGCCCGGATTTACGAGCGGATGATGGACAACGCCCGCCGGCTGGCGGAAGGCGGTCTGTTCGTTTCCGCGGAATCGATGATCAACCATCGCACCTGGCGGCACATGGCGCAAATCCATCGGCTGGTGGTGGAAATGGGCTGCCGGCGGCACGAGGTGCATCCGATGTACCCGAGCGCGTTTGCCGCCGATTTGCCGCTTCTGTCCCGGGAAAAGATCCGGAGCGTCCTTTTCGACCTGCTCGAGGTTCGGGACCCGAACGTGTGGATGCTGTTCGGCACGCTGCCGTTTTTCGCCTGCAGCGACGATCCGGAGGATCTGAGGCTCATCTCGAAGCTGAGGACTTCTCCCAACGTGACGGTGCGCAACGACCCGGACGGGCGTTGCCGGATGAACGTCAATCTGTTCACCGGCAACGTGTACGTGACGGATTTCGCGAAGCTGCCGCCGATCGGCAATATCCGGGAGGAAAAGCTGGACGACATGTTCGCGCGCTGGCAGGCGCACCCGCTCCAGCGGTCGGTCGGCTGCCACTGTCCGGAAGCCGGCTGCTGCGGGCCGAACCTGCTGGTGACCGACATGTATTACCGGGGTGTCGACTTCACCCGAAGGAGGGCGAAGCGGGCCTGACGGACGGGACGCGGGCGGCCTTGCCGGCAAAAACGGTTTGCGGTCGGGCATCGCGGGACCGTCCGTCCGGACAGGCCGAAAGACCTGACGCGCGGCCGGCCGCGCGCCCGCCGTTCGTCATCCCCCGCGCATAGCAAGGAGGAACCCGGCGGAATTGAACCACGCGGAATTTGAATGGGGCCTGATTTTCTGGAACCTGCTGATCGTGGCGCTGCTTGTGTTTCTCAACGGCGTGTTCGTGGCCGCCGAGTTTGCGATCGTCAAGGTGCGGCAGAGCCGCCTTGCCCAGCTGTCCGGCGAAGGCAGCGTGCTGGCCAGACAGGCCCTTCGCATCAACCGGAAACTGGACGCCTACCTGTCCGCGACCCAGCTGGGCATCACGATGACGTCCCTTGGGCTTGGCTGGGTGGGCGAGCCGGCGGTGAACGATCTGATCGTCACCCCGCTTCTGGAACGTTTCGGCCTGGCCGGGGACAACGCGCTCAGTCATTCCGTTTCTTTTATCCTTGCCTTCGCCATCGTCACCTTTCTGCACATCGTGTTTGGCGAACTGGCCCCCAAATCGCTGGCGATCCGCCGCACGGAAGGCGTCGCGCTCTGGCTTTCCTGGCCGCTGCACGCGTTTTACCGGCTGTTTTTGCCCGTCATCTGGCTGCTGAATCAGACGGCCAATCTCGTGCTCCGGGCGATCGGAATCGAGCCGGCCAGCGAAACCGAAACCGCCCACACGGAAGAGGAAATCCGCATTCTGATGTCCCAGAGCGCCAAAAGCGGCGTGATCGACAAGGATGAGATGAAGCTTTTCGACAACGTGTTCGAATTTTCCGACCGGGTCGCCCGGGAAGTGATGCTGCCCCGCACCGACATGGATTGCCTCTACCTCAACCGCTCCTTCCAAGAGGCTCTCAAGGTGGTCCATGAAACGAGGCACACCCGTTACCCCGTTGCGCTTGCGGACAAGGACAACATCGTCGGCTTTGTGCACATCTCCGACCTTTTGACCGCGGATCCCCGCGAAGAACACGATTTGCGGAAATGGCTTCGGCCGATTCTCACGGTGCCGGAATCGATGGAAATCAGCAAGGTGCTCCAGCTGATGCAGAAGCGCAAGTCGCAATTGGCCGTCGTTATCGATGAATACGGCGGAACGGCGGGGATGCTTTCCGTCCAGATGATCCTGGAGGAAATTGTTGGCGAAATCCACGACGAATTCGACGACGACCTGCCGAGCGTCGTGATCAAGGGCGACGTCATCTCCATTGACGGCCGGATGCTGATCGAGGAAGTGAACGACCTCCTCGGAATCGAGATCGAGGACGAGGAAGTGGATTCCATCGGCGGCTGGCTGTTCCGGCTGCTGGAGGGCAACGTGGAAGTCGGGCGCAGCGTGACGGCGTACGGCCATGTCTTCGAGATCGCGCAGGCCGAAAGGCTTCGCATCCAGCGCATCCATGTGACCAAGGCGACAAGCGCCGCGGCGTCCGGCACGGCGGATTCCGATGCTGCCGGACGGGAGCCGGTCCGTGGCCGGAACGGCGAAGAGGGATAGAAAGGAGAACGAGGATGTCGTTTCGTTTGCTGCTCATGCTGGGGCTGGGGCTGCTGTTTTTGTACCTGCTGTTTACCGCGGGAGCTCCGTTTTTGCTGGCGCTCGTTTCCGTCATCATTTTCGAGCCGCTGACCCAATATCTGATGAAGCAATTCCGACTGAACCGGGCCCTTGCCTCGGCGATTTCCGCCACGGTTTTCTCCGGCGCCCTCCTTGGCCTTCTCGGGTTTCTGGGCATGAGGCTCGTGGGCGAGCTGATCGCTTTCTGGAGCAAGGTCCCCGCCTATATCCGGGAAGTGAACCTGATCGTCCAGGATTGGGTGAACCGGCTGACGCAAAAACTCGGCGAGGAGGGCATTCCGCTGGAAAGCGGGGTGTCGAGCTTGACCAGCGCCCTCGAGAGGCTGGTGGGCACCATCTCGTCGGCCCTCATCAACTTCGCCAAAGCTCTGCCCGATATGCTCATCTTTTTTATCGTCTATCTGGTGGCCGTCTATTTGTTCGCCTACAGCCTGCCGCACATGAAGGCGTCTTTTCTGTCCCTGTTCCACGAGTCGTCGCGGGACCAGATCGACTCCGTCCTTGCCAACCTGCGGAAATCGGTGTTCGGCTTTCTGCGCGCCCAGTTCATCCTGAGCTCCCTGACGTATATCCTTACGTTCGTCGGGCTGCTCATTCTGGACATCGGCTATCCGCTGGCCATTGCCCTGCTGGTGACCGTCGTGGATATCCTGCCCGTGCTCGGCACCGGCACGGTGCTCGTTCCCTGGGCCGGCTACCTCATCGTGACCGGCGACATTGTGACAGGCATCGGTTTGTTCCTGCTGTATCTGGTCATCACGGTCATCCGGCGCATCATCGAGCCGAAAATTCTGGGCGACGCCATCGGCATCAGCGCCCTGGCTGCGCTCATCAGCCTGTATGTCGGCTACAAGCTGATCGGCGTGATCGGCGTGTTCCTCGGCCCGATCGTGGTGATGATTTTTCTGGCGGCCCGCCGGGCCGGCCTGCTGCAGTTTCGCATCAAGGTGGATTGATCCGACGGGATCCGGCATTTCCGGTGACCGCTACCGATTCCCCGGCGCCATGCGCGGCGCCGGGGCTTTTTTTCGAAATGACATGCCCAGACAAGGTCAATTCGCCCATGTTGCCGCATAGAATATGTCGGAATCGGGGCCTGGGCCGGGAAACGCGCGACTAGCCCGGCCAAGTCCGACCAAGTCCGACCCGATCCGATCAAGCCCGGGCGAAGCCTGACAGGCCCGGCCCGATCATGACGACCCGGCCCGACAAGGAGGTATGCATCCGTGCGCGACAACCAATGGCGGGAATGGGAACCTTATATCAGCCCGTATGACCCCTGTCCGCCGATCCGCGTCAAGCGTTACAACGTGCCGCCTAACCAATTTATTGTCTATCAGCCGATGAACCTGCCGCAATTTTCCCTGGATGAGGCGCTGCGCAAGGGAACGCTGTGGCCCGCGCTGTACAGCCCCTATCCGTCGAGGCGGGCCTGAAGGAGGTTGAAGACATGGCGGAAGAACGGACGGACAGCATGGAATACCGGGATAAAGGAGCCGCTTTCGGGGGCGTCGGCGGGAGTGCGGACGGGGGCGCCGGAAGCGCAGCCGGAAGCGTCGCGAACGGCGCCGGGGATTCCGGCGGGGAAACGGAGTCGTTCCGGGGCGGAGACGCATACCGGCGCGATCTTTTGGAACTGCAGAAGGTCGATTTTGCGCTGGTGGAGCTCTCGCTGTATCTGAACACCCATCCGACGGATCTGGAGGCGCTGCGGCAGTTCAACCGTCTGGCGCAGCAGCGCGCCCGGATCGCCGGCGAATTCGAGATGAAATACGGGCCGCTCATGCAGTTCGGCCACAGCTATTCCCGCTATCCCTGGCAGTGGCCCAATACGCCCTGGCCGTGGCAGGTGTGAGGAGGAGCGCGGCATGTGGATTTATGAAAAGAAATTGCAGTATCCGGTAAGGGTCAGCAAGTGCGATCCGCGCATGGCGAAGTTTCTGATCGAACAATACGGCGGAGCCGACGGCGAGCTGTCGGCGGCGCTTCGCTATCTGAACCAGCGGTACTCGATCCCCGACAAGGTGATCGGCCTGCTGACCGACATTGGCACGGAGGAGTTCGCCCACCTCGAGATGATCGCGACCATGGTCTACAAGCTGACCAAGGACGCGACGCCGGAACAGCTGGAAGCGGCGGGGCTCGGCGCCCATTTCGTGAACCACGACAACGCGCTGTTCTACAACAACGCGGCGGGCGTGCCCTGGACGGCGTCCTATATTCAGGCGAAAGGCGATCCCATCGCCGACTTGTATGAAGACATCGCGGCGGAGGAAAAGGCGCGGGCGACCTACCAATGGCTCATCGACATGACCGACGACCCGGATTTGCAGGACGGGCTGAAGTTCCTTCGGGAGCGGGAAGTGGTGCACGCCCTGCGTTTCCGGGAAGCGGTGGAGATGCTGAAAGCGGAGCGGGATCACAAGAAGGCGTACCTGCCGGTGACGCATTTTTAAGGGTTTTGAACCCCCAAGCCAAGTGAACATACAGAAGAAACGCCCTTCTTCGGGGCGTTTTTCTTTCGTAACCCAGGTGTGCGAAAGAGTTCGCCCACCCCGACATGATCGCCACCATGGTCCGGCTTCCTGTATTCAGGCGAAAGACGATCCCATCGCCGACCTGTACGCGCCTGATACCGATAGCCTGAGAGCCGGAGGGCGACGGGCGGCTCATCCAAGGGCGAAAACCCAGGCTGTGCCGTTTTCGCCTTCGGCCGCGGCCTTCCAAAAGGAAAGAGCTGCTCCGGAAAGCCAGAGCAGCCTTGACATCCGCGCGGTGATCCGCGGGATTCCATCAGGGGGCCTGTTTTTCCCGGTAGAGCCAAAGCGCGTATTCCACCGGCCGCGATACGGCTCTCCGATAGGCCGCGCGGTCGCCGGAGCGGATGAACACCTCGCGGGCCGGTTTCGGATTGACTTCCAGCAGCCAGATTCGTCCGGCGCGGTCAATGGCGAGGTCCAGGGCGAGTTCGCACAGGGGTCCAAACGTGGCTTCCAGCGTTCGGGCCACGGCCACGCCGAGCCATTCCGCTGTTTCGCACACCCGGGCGATTTTGCCCTCGTGGCCGATCCAGCGCTTGAGCAGCGCGTTCATCGGCACCGCCTGCCCGCCGCCGTGCAGGTTCGAGGTGACGCTGCCCGCCGGTCCGATCCGGCCGGCGCAGCCCGTGACCTGCCATTGGCCGCTGCCGTTTTTTTGCACCAGCATCCGGTAGTCGTGCACGCGGCCGCCGTCCAGCTCGGTGCGGATGCCCTGCTGAACGATGTACCGGTCTCCCTGTGCCGTCCATCTTCGCAGCGCGGCGGGCAGCATTTGCCTGCGGACGCGCCGGGCGGGCACGATGCGCCGCGAGCGGTTTCGTCCCTGCAGCATGAAGTCGCCGTCCGGCAGCCGGACGATGCGCAGCACGCCTCTTCCGCCGGTGCCGTTTACGGGTTTGAGGAAGACCAGCGGGAATCGCTTGAGGAGAAGAAGCGCGTCCTGCGGAGACCGGTACGCGCGGGTGAGCGGCAGATGCATCCGGAACGCCGGGAACTTCCCCAGGGTCCGGTACACCGTCCATTTGTTGCGCAGGGGCCGGTTCAGAAACGTGAGATGCCCGTACTTCCGGCGGAAGGAGAGCAGTTGCTCGAACCTCCTGCTCTTCTGGATGCGGCACCGATCGTAGATGAGATGGGGGAAGCGGACCCATTTCCGCGTCCATCGCTTCTTCTCCGGTTCGTAGATGTGCGCGTAAATCCGCTGCCTGCGGTCGTCCACGTCCTCCGGGGTGAACACGTACACGGCCACTCCGATCCGCTTGCCGACGGCGGTCATTTTGGCGTACACGTGCTTGTCTTCGATGAACTTTCGGTCGTTCAGATACAGCGTCAAAATGCCGAGGACCGGCGCCGCCATCCGGTGTCACCTCCGCGCAAGGGCTGCGCTCTTCTTTTTTTTTGTGCGGTACAGATGCAGGCTGTATTGGAAGATTCGTTCCAGCGATTTTTTCCGGATGTGGGGTTCGTCGAATTTCATCGGTTTGGAGTTGGCTTCGAAAAACCAGATGCGCCCCGTTTCGTCGATACCGAGATCCATGGACATCTCGCCGAGCAGCGAGCGGGACGACCGTTCGATCTGTCTGGCCAGCGTCAGGGCCGCTTCGCCCGCCTGGCCCAGCATCTGAAGCCCCCGGCTGCCGCCGAAGGCGGCGGTGAGCAGCTTCCCCGGTTCCTCAATGTGCCCGCCCCTTGGCACGTGGGTGGTGATGGAGCCTTCCCCCGCCACCCGCGCGCCGATGCCGGTCACTTCCCAGCGCCCTTCCCCGTTTTTTTGCACCAACGCCCTGAGATCGAAGCGTCTATCGCCTGCGGTGACCAGCGGGATGCCCTGCTGGGCGATGTACGGTTCGCCCAGGAGCCGGGACTCGCGGCGAACCCTCCGCCACAGCGTTTTCAGCGACCCGTACCGGAACGTTCGGCTGCCCTGATCTTCCTGGATTTGCAGCCGGTAGCGCCGGCGCCCTTCCGACAGCACCCGCACCGTCATGATGCCGACGCCGGCCTTGCCCCTGATCGGCTTCAGAAACAGAAAGGAATGTTTGCGCAGCATGCCGGACAGCACGGCCGGACGGGTAAGGCGGCGGGTTTCCGGAATCCACTTTCGGGTGGCGCGGTTTCGGCGAAGCCATTTGTACAGCGTCCATTTGTTGAAAAAGCGTCGGTTGAAAAGAAGCAGTTCCGGTCGTCCGGCCAGCTGGTCCAGTTTCTTTTTCACGCTCGGCTGCCGTTCGTCTTCCCGCTGCGGAATCCGGTTGTAGACGATGTCCGGATAGGGGAAACGGCCGCGGACCCAAACTTTTTCCCGCGGGAGGTAGGTGTAGCCCGGCAGGGTGGCGGATTTCAGGCGGAAATTTTTTACGGTAACCACATAGGTGATGAACCCGTGTTTTTCTCCGGTGGCTATGAGATCGGCGAAGTTTTGCCGGTTGCCCCGGAAGCTCCGCTGCTCGTCGTCGACGGTGAGGATGGCCAGCACCGGCTTGCGGGGCGCGCCGGCCGCCGCGGTAAACGCGGGAGGAGAATCGCTCATGGTTCTTCCCTCCTGCGGAACTTGCTCAGGTAAAGGCAGTGGTCCAGGATGTACCGGAGCGAAGCGCGGCCCTGTTCACGCAATTCGGGGTGCTTGAAGATGGTGCGGCCGGGCTTGGCGTTCGCCTCGAACATCCACACCTCGCCGTCGCGGTCGATGCCCAGGTCGAGTCCGAGTTCGCCCAGCGTGTAAGGGTAGTTGCGCTCCACCGCTTCCGAGAGCCGGATGGCGGTCGCTTTGGCTTTTTCCAGGATTTCTCCGGCGCGGTCGCCGAACACCCGGCCGAGGGCCTGCTCGGGGGTCATCAGCGTGCCGCCGTTTTTCAGGTGGGTGGTGACGCTGCCGCGGCCCGCTTTCTTGGCGCCGATGCCCGCCGCCACCCAGCGGTTGTCGCCGTCCTTGTGCATGTGGAAGCGGAAATCGATGGGGCAACCGTCGATCTCGATCAGGCGGATCCCCTGCTGGGCGACGTAGCGGGAAAGCCCGTTGCCGTGCCGGCCCCGCATCATGCGCCACAGGCTGTTGAAATTGGTGAATCGAAGGAGGATGTTCCGGCCGTTTCGGCGGTATCGCACGAAATAGCCCCGCCGGGGGTGGTAGGTCAGCCGGTAGATACCGATTCCAAGGCTGCCGCCGGTGGGTTTGAAATAGATGAAATGATATTTCTCCAGCATTTCCCGGAGTTTTTCCGGGGAGGGGCCCGTTACCGATTCCGGCAGATGGCGGAGCGCTTCGGGATCCCTGTCGAGGAGCCGGTAGACGTCCGATTTGTTGAAAAAGCTCCAGTTGAAAAAAGGAATCCGCCGGTCGACGAACCGTTCCCGCAGCGTCACGATCGCCGTCCCCGTTTCCGCGCGCCGGCTGGGCAACCGGTTGTACACGACATCGGGCAGCGGGACGATCCGGCGCACCCAGTTGCCGCGTCCGTCGAGGAACCAGGCGTGCACGGTTTCCTGCTGCCAGTTGATGTCGCGAGGCCGGAAAGCGAACATGTAGGCTTTGCCCCGCGCGTATTGGAGCAGCTGTTTGATGAACGGCGTGCGGGACCCGAACGGTTCCCTGGACGACCGGCCGCCGTCGGTGAGCACCCCCACCAGAGGGCCGAAACGCACCTCCTCATCTTCGCGGGTGAGATAGACTTCGCCGGACTGGGGGATGCGGATCGAGCGCCGAAGCCCGGCCGAGATGAAGACATGGTTGCCCGAACGCCTGACGGTGCGAAGCCGCGCGAGCGCCCGTTCCCCGCCCACTTTGATGCGGACTTGTTTGCGGCCGCTGAGGCCGAGGGACCGCGCGAGAGTCCCGGAAAACCAGACGATCCGTTCCGGCTGGCGGGTGAAGTGAACGGTGCAACTGGTCAGACTCATGGATGACCCTCCCTGGAATGTCGCAAAAGGATGGATCTGGCGTACATCAGCGGCCGCAGATGGGAAAGCGCGTCCGCCCGCCGGCCAGCCCGGCGCGCCGCGGTGCGCCCGGGTTTGCCGTTGGCTTCCAGAAACCACAGCGCGCCGGACCGGTCGATGCCGAAATCCAGACCCAGCTCAGCGAATCGGCCAAAAGACGACTCCAGCTGCCGGACGATGACCGCCGCCAGGCGGCGTGCCTTGCTCATGAGCTCCCGGGCGGCGTCTTCCCCGAACCACCGCGCCAGCGCGTCTTCGGGGGACAAGGGGGTTCCCCCGCCGTGCAGGTTGGCCGTTACGCCGTCCGGCCGGCCGAGGCGCACGGCGGCGCCGGTCAGCGTCCAGCGGCCAATGGTGTTTTTCTGGACGAGGAGGCGCAGGTCGAAGGGGGGCTCCCCCGGGGGTGACCAGCTCAAGGTACGGCTGCATCAGGTACGAGCGGGCGCCCATCCGGCGGTGGACAAGGGCAAGGATGACTTCCTCCCGCCCGGCCAGGCGGAACGGAACGTTTCGCGTTGTGCGTCCCGCAAGTTCAAGAAGCCCGCCGGACTTCCTCCGAAGGGCCAGGATGCCGCGTCCCTGCCAGCCGCCGTCGGGCTTGAGGAAGACGGCGCCGTCCCATTCGTCCAGCCGGCCGCGCAGGCTGTCCATCCCGGTGTATGGCACGGTCGGCGGCAGATGCCGGCGGATGGCGGGATGCCGGGACAGCGCGGCATGGACGGCGGTTTTGCCGGGCAGGGGCGCGTTCAGCAGGCGGGGCGGATCGTCCCCGTCCAGCAGCCGGCGCAGGGCGGCCCGGAAGCGGCGGCGTTCCGCGTCGCCTTCGGGCCAGGCGCGGTCGTAGAGCAGCGCGGGAAGCGGCCTGGCGGCGCCGCGCCATGCGCCTTCTCCGGCGTCCCACCGCCAGCCGTGGATGGTGCGGGAGGCGGCGTCCGCCATCCGGGGATCGAAGGCGATCACCTCCAGGCCGATCCGGCCGCCCGCTTCCTGCAACCGGCGGATGAAATCCGCTTCGGCGAAAGGCGCCTCGACGCGCGGAGCTTCCGCGGGCGGCGTTCCGGCGGACGGCCCGCCGGCAGCCGGCGCCTCCGCGGGAAGCTTCTTCGGGTTTCGCCGGCACACCAGCACGCCAAGAATGGGCCGCCGCGCGTTGGCCCGTCCGTGCGTTCCGGATCCGGCTCGCCGCGCTACAGCCTGACCGAGCGCTCCGCGCCGCGCTTTGGTCTGTTCGCAGGGCGGCCAGGCGGTACGGGACCGTCGTTGCGCTTCGTCCTGTCCGCGCGCCAAAAACGCCAGCCGCGCGATACCGGCCCGCCCGTGCGCTTCCGTCGCGGGGCGTCGCCCGGCGCCGGTCCGTCCGATACTCTCCTGTTGTTCAAAAACCTGACAAATGGCAGGCATACTGCACCATCATCCGCACGGAAGGGCGAATCCGCCCTTCCCTCAGCGACGTATTTTCGTTTTTCGAAGGTTTGGAGTTGACTTCCAGCAGCCAGACGCGTCCCGCGGTGTCGATTCCCAGGTCGATGCCCAGTTCGCCGAAATGGTACGGGATGCGGCTTTCGATGCCTCTGGCAATGTCGAGGGCGGCTCTGCGCAGGGAGAGGATGGCGGGGCCTTTGCACGCGGGGGGCAAATTCGACCTGGCGATGGCGCTGCGGGCCGGCGCCAGGGTGCCGCCGCGGGCCACGTTGGAGACGTAATGCTGTCCGCCGGCGATTCTCGCCACCGTGGATGTCACGGTCCATTGCCCGTTGCGGTTTTTCTGGGTCAGCACCCGAAAATCCACGGGACGGCCGGCGACGGAAATGAGGTTCAGCCCCTGCTGGACGAGGTAGCGTACCGATTTGATCTTGCCCGCAAGGGCGTGGAGCACCCCGTTCGGACCCGGATAGGCCGCGGTGCGGATGCCGCTGGCGGTGGTGAAGGAGGCGGTCCAGCGTTGCGTTCCGGTTTTGGCCAAACGGATGATGCCCATGCCCAGGCTGCCCCGCGTCGGCTTGAGAAACACCACGGGGTATTTGCGCAGCATGCTTCTCAGAGTCGCGAGGCCGCTTACGGCGTGGGATTCCGGCAAATAGCGGCGCAGCGAGGCGTCACTTCCCAAAGCCGCGAACACTTCCGTTTTGTCCAGAAACTTTTCATTGAACACATGGCCCCCGAAACGGTTTTTGACATCGCGCATCAGGCTTTGGACGTTCCCCTGGTTTTCCAGGCTGCGCCGGGTCAGCCGGTTGTTCAGCACGTCCGGGGCCGGCACGTGCACCTGACGCCAGCCGCCGCTGTACACCCATCCCACGACGGTCTCCGGACTTGACCCGATGCCCTGCGGAGTGAAAAAATAAACATACGCTCCCTGCTGCCTGCAAGCGGCGGTGAGTTCCTGGCAGAACGCGGTGATGGAGCCGAACGGCCGGTCCCGCAAAGCCGGGTAATCCCGACTGATCAGCACGCCGATCAGCGGCCCGAAGGCGATCTCGCCGGTATCCGGCCGATGGCGGACGCGAAGCGGACAGTCCGCGAAGAGGCCCATTTTCTTCGCCAGTCCCTGGCTGACGCGGATGCAGTCGCGCTTCGGCGCCTTCGCGATGCGGACAGGCAGGCGCAGCGCCCCGAACCGCAGCACCGGCTGGGAACGGGGCGGGATCCGCAGCCGTTTCATCACCGTTTCGCCGAGCATCAGCACGTGATCTTCCGTCAGGTCCGGACCGACCTGGACGTGGAATTTCCGGGCGGGCATGACAGCTCCCCTTCAGCCGTGCCCATCGTCATGGCCGGCAACGAAAGTACTTCATCATATGAGGACATCTATCCTTCGGTGATTGGCCCTGGCGGCCTTCGGGAAAGGATCGGTCGATGAACGTTGTGGTACAGCTTGCGCTGAATGTGGCCGTCGGGGCGATCGTCGGCGGCGTGACGAACTTTTTGGCCATCCGGATGCTGTTTCGGCCGCGGCGCCCGTGGAGGATCGGACGCTGGCGCGTGCCGTTGACGCCGGGGCTGTTTCCGAAGCGGAAAGACGATATTGCCGCCGCCCTTGGCGATGTGGTGGCCGGGCATCTGGTCACGCCCAACGGGCTGCGCGGCATCCTGAACGATCCCGCGGTACGCCGCGCCGCCGCGGATCGGCTGCACGAATGGCTGGAGGAAAATTTGTCGGCACCAACGCCTTCCGGCGGCGAGCCTGCTCTCCACGACCTGCTTTGCCGCTGGGCCGGTGCGGACCGCGTGGAGCGCTGGCTGGAACACGAAGCCCCCGCTCTGGGCGGAAAACTGGCGTCCGCCGCGCTTGGGGCCTGGCGCGCAAATGGTTGGGGGAATCTCCCCTTTGCGCGCCGCCATTCCGGGTTGGGACGACCGGACGGCCGGCCGCCTCGCGGACGCCGCCTCCGGCTGGCTGCTCGGCGTTTTGCGGGAGTATGTCGTTTCCGCGGAAGGCCGGCGGCTGCTCGGAACTCTGGCCGGAGGCCTGATCGCGCGGACGGGCGGATGGGCGGGACTGCTCGCCGGCCTGCTTGTGGACGAAGACAAGCTGGTGCGCCGGCTTACGCCTGCCATTGCCGGTCTTCTGGAAGACGAACGGACGCGGAGCCTCGTTGCGGAATTCCTGTCCGCGCGCGTGCGGGAATGGGCGGAACGACCGCTGGCGGAAGCGGCCGCATGGATCACGGGGGACCGCGGGACGCCGGAGGAGGCGTTGGCGCGACTGCTGCAGGAGCGCGTTCCCTGGAGCGGGGTGTTCCGCGGCCTTCTTCGCCTGCCTCTGGCCCGAATTGCGGGGGAACGGGAGGAAGACCGGCGCCGTCTGGCGGAGCGGGCGTCCGCCTTCGCGCTGGATGCCGCCGCCCGGCACGCGGAAGATCTCCTCGCCGGCATCCGGCTACGGGAAATCGTCATCGGACAAGTGAAAAAGTTCCCGGAAGAACGTCTCGAAGCGGTCATCGTCGGCCTCGCGGGGCGCGAACTGCGCGCCATTACCTGGCTGGGCGCGCTGCTCGGCGCCTTCGTGGGGCTGTTGCATACGACCCTGTGGCTGCTGTTGAACCGCTGAGCCGCGTCGAGCACGGCCGTTGCCGCGGGCGGAGCGGCGGTCCGGCGGGAGGCGCTGCAGCCGCCAAAGGAGGAGCTTGTCCATGATCAATCCTTACGACAAAGCCTATGAACTTGCCAGGACGCTGAAGGAGTGCGCGGAAGCGAAAGACTGGCTCGCGGCCCAGGAGGAGTTGGCCCGGGACGCCGAAGGCTGGCGCATGCTGGAGGACTTCCGGGGCAGGCAGGAGGAAATCGCCAAGGCGCTGTCGGAAGGCCGGGAAGTCTCCGAAGACGAAAAGCAAAAGGTCGGCCGGCTCTACGAAGTGATCGTGCTGCACCCCGGCGTCCGCCGCGTGCTGGAGGCCGAACAGCGGCTGGTGCGGCTTCTGGCGGATGTGCAGCGGATCATCGGAGACGCGTGGAACGAACTGACGGAGCAGGGATACAAAGGGATCAAGGCGTCCGCCGCCGCTTCTCCGGATGCGGAAGCGAACCCGGACGGGGCGGGGACGAAGGCCGCGGAAGCGCCAACGGGTGCGAACACGACGGCGAAGGCGGAAGGAACGCCGGAGACGGAAGCGAAAACGGGCTGAGAATCGGAGTCGGGTTCGAATCTGAGGCGTGGCTCGTAAAGCCGGGCACGGGAAAAACGGCGGACAAGGCGGCGACAGCGGACGCGGAAGGAATGCCGGGTATGGATTCAACCCGGACGCGGACGAAAAAAGCGCCCGGGGCGGCCGGACACAAGCAGGGTCAAATCAAGCCATTGGCCGGCCGCCCGGCCGCCGGAAACGTTTGTCCGCCGGATCAGTCCTTGTCGTCGCCCGATAGATTATGGGCCATTCGGCTGGCCGCCGCGGCGGCGATGGCGCCCACGATGTCGTCCAGGAACGTGTGAACCTCGTTGCCTTTTTTGTTGTTCAGTCTTTTCATAATGCCGGGCTTTACTTTGTCCATATATCCGAAGTTGGTGAGTCCTATGCTGCCGTAGACGTTGACGATGCTCAGGGCCAACACCTCGTCGCAGCCGTACAGTCCTTCGTCGTTGCGGACGATGCTGAGCAGCGGCTGCATAAGCTTCCCCTCTTCCGCCAGCATGTCCAACTGGATGCCGGTCAGCAGGGCGTTTTGCACTTCCCGCTTTTTCAGCACCGCCTCGACGTTTTTTTCGCATTCTTCCAATGTAAGATTCGGATAATAATCCTTCTGGAGCATCAGGGTCAGCTGGGCGATCTGCGTAATGGTGACGCCGCGTCTGGCCAGCCACTCCCTGGCCGTCTCCGCGACTTCCGCGGTGCCGGGACGGTAATTCATGGGATGATACTCATGCATTGGCATGAACACCTCTTCGGGATCGGTTGACCGTTTGGGGATGCTTTCATCTTACTATAAAAACCCGCTTTGCAAAACGGATGCGGATGCACTTGTCGGCGGACTTTGGTAAAATGGTGAAGATTTCGAAGGTGGGAGGCTTAACGCATGAGATCGGACGGAAGGCTGCCCCGCGAGCTGCGGAAGTACGCCATCACGCTTCATCCGAACAAATACGCGGAAGGTTCCGCGATCATCGAGGCGGGTGACACCCGCGTCCTGTGCACGGCGACGGTGGAAGACAAGGTCCCGCCGTTTCTGAAAGGCCAGGGCAAAGGCTGGGTGACCGCCGAATACGCCATGCTGCCCCGGGCCACGCAAATCCGCAACCCGCGGGAAACGGCCAAAGGCCGCCCGTCCGGGCGGACGATGGAAATTCAGCGGCTGATCGGCCGGACGCTGCGCACCGTCTTCGATCTGGAAGCCCTCGGCGAGCGGACGATCACCATCGACTGCGATGTGCTGCAGGCGGACGGCGGCACGCGGACGGCTTCCATCACGGGGGCGTTCGTGGCCGCGGTGCTGGCGGTGGAGAAGCTCGCGGAGCAGGGAGCGTTTGCCAAATATCCGATTACCGATTTTCTCGCGTCGGTCAGCGTGGGATCGGTGGACGGAGCGCTGCTTTTGGACCTGATTTACGAGGAAGACGCCCGGGCCGCCGTTGACATGAACGTGGCGATGACCGGGTCGGGTCTGTTTGTGGAAATCCAGGGCACGGGCGAAGCCGCGCCTTTCAGCCGCGCCGTGCTGGATGAAATGCTCGCGATGGCGCAGGAAGGCATCGGGCAACTGATCGCCCTTCAAAAACAGGCGCTCGGTCCCGCCGGGGAAAGGATCGGGGGCGTCCTGGCGTGATCCGTGAAGGCGATACGCTACTGGTGGCAACCAAAAACCGCGGCAAGACCCGCGAGTTCCGCGAAGCCTTTGCGCCGCTGGGCGTCCGGGTTGTGGATCTGAACGATCTGGCGGACCGGGAAATCCCGCCCATCGCCGAGGACGGCGCGACCTTCGAGGAAAACGCCCGGATCAAGGCGCGGACGGTGGCCGAAGCCACCGGCTTGATCACGTTGGCCGACGATTCCGGCCTGTGCGTGGACAAGCTGGGCGGCGCGCCCGGGGTCCATTCCGCCCGTTACGCGGGGCCCGGCGCCACCGACGCCGAAAACAACGCCAAACTGCTGGAAGAGCTGCGCCGGGCGGCCGAACGGGACGGGACCGGCGACGCGGGCAGCGCGGCCCGGTTCGTCTGTTGCCTGGTGTTGTACAATCCTATGACGGGCGAAACCGTCGTCGAAGAAGGCACGGTGGAAGGGCGGATTGTCCCTTCGCCGTCCGGCACGGGCGGATTCGGCTACGATCCTCTGTTCTGGCTTCCGTCCCACGGCTGCACGATGGCGGAATTGTCCATCGAGGAGAAAAACCGGATCAGCCACCGCGGCGCCGCGCTGCGCCGGCTGATCGGCCGGCTCTCGCGGAAGCGGGGAGCCGGCGCCCATTAGCGGCGCGGATGCGCGGACAAGCCGGCGGCAACGCGGATACCCGCGCGGGCAAGCCGGCAGCGGCGAGGAGGCCCGGGCGAACAAGCTGTCGGCGGTACGGATTCCCGCGCGGACAACCATTCGGACGCGAGGATGCCTGCGCGGACAAGCTGTCGGCCGCGAGGATGCCCGCGCGGATAAGCTGGCGGCGGTACGGATTCCCGCGCGGACAAGCTGTCGGCCGCGTCGGTCGCCGGTTTGGCCGCGAGGGTCCTCCCGTTGATCGGCCAAGGCGTCCATCCGTCCATCCATTCCGCAATAAAGACAATAGTGCGTTTATTTTTGCGTTTTCATGGCCATCCGGGCGAAATAAGGACAATTATGCGCTTATTTTCAGCCTCCCGGCCAAGAATCGCACATATTTTTCCAATTTAAATGTACAAAGTGCATTTGTTTTTCCTGGAAGTTCATTTTCAGAAAAAAATAAATGCACTTTTGTCTTTGTTGAGCCCGACGGGAATTTGAGTCCGACGGGGATTTGGGCCCGGCGGACGTCCGCGCGGGCCGGCAAGCGGGCGGCACCATGCGGACGCACGTTGCGGGCCAATCCGGTACCCGTCGCGGACCAATCCGACGAAGCGAAACAAAGCCCGATCCCTGCCCCCGGCCGGACGGTTTAAACGGCCAGGGACACACGGTAATGCCGCAGCCAAAAATCCACCTGCAAGAGATAGGCGAACAGCTGCGGCCCGGACATGAGCTGGCCGAACCAGGGCAGATGCGTAGCGGACCGCGGGTCCTCCGCCAGCTCCCGGATCTTGGCGGCGTTGACCAAAGGAAGCAGCGGGCAGGACGGATCGTCCAGCCGTACCAGCAGCCGCTCGCGCACGGCGGCGAGATAGGCCGGGTTGTGCGTTTTCGGATACGGGCTTTTCCTGCGCTGCAGCACGTCAGGAGGCAGCACGCCTTCGAGGGCGCGGCGCAGGATGCCTTTTTCCCGGCCCCCCGCGGATTTCACCGACCAGGGCAGATTCCAGACGTATTCCACCAGCCGGTGGTCGCAGTAGGGAACGCGAACTTCCAGCCCCCAGGCCATGCTCATGCGGTCCTTGCGGTCGAGCAGCGTCGGCATGAAACGCGTGATGCTGAGATACGAAATCCGGCGCATGCGCCGCGAGGCGTCGTCCTCCCCATCCGCCACCGGCACCTCGGCGACGGCTTCCCGGTAGCGTTCGGCGGCGTATTCGCGGGGCCGGACGATGCGCGCAAGTTCCGGCGACAGGATCTCTTCCCGAAGATCCGAAGACATGGACCATGGGAATGTGTCGGCACGCAGCATCTCTTCGCGGTGGAACCACGGATAACCGCCGAAAATTTCGTCCGCGGCCTCGCCGGAAATGGCGACGGTGGCTCCTTTTTTGATTTCCCGGCTGAACAGGTACAGCGAGGAGTCGATGTCGGCCATGCCCGGCATGTCCTTGGCGACGACGGCGGCTTCGAGGGCGTCGACGAGCTCGGGCGTGTCGATCCGCACCGCGTGGTGCACGGTGTCCAGATGGTCGCTCATCCGCTCGATCCACGGACCGTCCGCGTCCGGCTGGAAGGCATGCGCCCGGAAATGACGTTCGTTGTCCACGTAGTCCACCGAATACGTGTGCAGCGCTCCCCGGCCTGTTTCCCGGTAATATTCCGCCGCCAGGGCGGTCAAGGCGCTGGAGTCGAGGCCGCCGGAAAGCAGCGTGCACACCGGCACGTCGGACACCATCTGCCGCCGCGCCGCGTCCCGCAGAAGCTCCCGCACGCGGGCGGCCGCGGCATGTTCGCCGTCCGCGCACGGCGCGGCTTCCAGCCGCCAATACGCGGAAATGCGCAAGCCGCTCCGGTCAAACGTCAGGCAGTGCCCCGGCTTGAGTTCCCGCATGCCCCGCCACACGCCGTGTCCCGGCGTGCGCGCCGGTCCGATGGCGAACACCTCCGCGAGCCCTTCCGCATCCACCTCCGCCCGGACATCCGGGTGAGCCAAAATCGCCTTCGGTTCCGACCCGAACAGGAGCCGCTCCCCGTCAAGGCGGTAAAACAGCGGCTTCACCCCGAGCCGGTCGCGCGCGATGAACAACTCCTCGTCCGCGACGGACCAAACGGCGAAGGCGAAAATGCCGTTCAGCCGGTCGACGCACGCCTTGCCCCACTCGATGTAGCTCACCAGCAACACTTCCGTGTCGCACGACGTCCGGAAACGATACCCCCGCCGCCTGAATTCGTCGCGCAACTCCTGCGTGTTGTACAGCTCCCCGTTATAAATGATGACAAATTGGCGGTCCATGTCGTCCAGGGCCGCGCGCACCATCGGCTGGGCGCCGTTCGCCGGATCGATGACGCAGAGGCGGCGATGTCCCAGCGCGCAATGCCGCGACAGCCACGTGCCCCTGGCGTCGGGACCCCGATGCTCCATGGTTTCGGTCATCCGCTCCAGCACGTCCGCGCGCCGGGTCAGATCGTCGTTCCAATCGACCCATCCCACGATTCCGCACATGACGTTTCCTCCTTCCGCGCCACTTCCGACGGCGATGGATCATCAACGTAACTTATGGCGAAAACGGGCATAAAATGTCTGTCCTTCCGGTGAAAATAGAAACGGCCCGCGACGTTTCAAGCGGAAAACGACCGGTATGGGAAGGAGGCTGGTTGCGGAAAGCGTCCGATTGCGGGAAATGTCTGATTGCAAAAATGGCCGTTGGCGGACGGGGCGGAGCGGGAGGTGAAACGGATGGAAAAGGACGCGCGGATGGCAGGCTCCGGCAAGGAACAAAGCGCGCCGGACGGCGGTTCGGACGGGAGAAAGACGTACTACGTGGCGGTGGGCGCCGGGCAGGTGCTGGAAGATCCGGAAGCGGCGGCCTTCGAATTCGAGATCCGGGCAAACGACGAGGAGCTGAACAAACTGGAGAACCTGTTCGCGGAGCTGGCCGACGCCGAGGAATCGGCCCTCGTCCGCTACGTCGGATGGCAATCGGTTTCCGAAAAGGAGGCGGGAGCGGTCACCGACGCCCATCTGCGGGACATTTACCGGTTGCTTTACGAACTGGGCACGGAAGAGACCAAACGGCATATCGAATCCATGCATGTATTGGAAGACGTGTGACGGTTCGGCGGTCAAAACCCCTTCGCCGCGTTATGATGATTCCCGAACGAGGCGAGGGGTGTTTTTGTTTTTTTGCTTTCGTTTGCCACGATGCGGAGCCGCCAGATCCTGTTCGGGTCCGCCCCGCAGATCCGGCACTCGGGTGCGTGCCCGATCGGCGTTGCTGAACGGCCTCTGACCGGAGTGGAATCCGCCGAAGGCTTATCGGGATTTTCCGGCGGCGCCGGAGGACGCGATCCATGTCCTGTAGGCCGCCGGCGGCATGCCGAGGATCGATTTGAAGTCCTTGATGAAGTGCGCCTGATCGAAATATCCCAGCTGGATGGCCAGGTCCGTAAGCGGAGTCGCGGGGTCGCGTTCGATGCGTTCCGCCGCTTCCTGCAGACGGAAACGCTTGATGACCCATTTCGGGCCAACCCCGACATATCTGTGAAAAAGGCGCTGCAACTGGCGGACGGACATGCCGGTCTGTTCGCCCAATTGCTCCACCTTGATCACGTTCCGGTCATGCATCGTGGCTTGCACTATGCGGTCCGCCAGTTCCGCGAGGGGATCGCGATCCGGCAGACGGGTGAGCAGGGCGGCTTCCGCCTGACGGGCCATGTCCGATATTTCTTCGGCATCCAGGACGGCGTTCAGCCATGTTTCCGTTTCGGCGCCGAAGATTTCCGCCGCGGGCACGGTCAATCCGGTCAGCCGGGATATGTCTTTCCGCCAGAACGGATAAAAACCGCCGGCCCGGAATCTCACTCCGAGCACCCGGCCGCGGCCGCTCAGCACGCGCACGAACGGTCGCTTCGGAATGCCATGGATGAGCGCTTTTCTGCCGTTTTCGTCCTCTTCGAAGGCCAGATGCACGTTCGGAAACGACAAGACCGTCTGGGTGTGGGTCGCGCCGGGAGGCAACTGGTAGCATACGGACCAATAGTATTCGACGAAAGGAGCGAGGCGGGGGCCCGGTTCAAAGCGGAACAGCGAAAACTTGTCCAATCCCGCGGCCGCGTGCACGATGCCGCGGGTTGAGACGATGCCCGTTTCCTTGGCTTTCAAGGGAATCCTCCCTTCCGGGCGGCGTCGCTTTTTTACAATCCGTCCGAATCGTAAATCTTTACAATTGAGATTAACCATTGCCAATCGATTGCGCAACACATGACTCGCGCCAGGTCCGGACCTGCCGCCCAATGAAAGGATGGAAGGAGGATTCCCGATGCAGGACCGGCAGACGGGTGTGACCGGTACCTATACGAAAAACGGGACACCCAGAGGCTATACCGCCATTACTCCTTTTATCGCCGTAAGCGACCCGGCCGCAGCCATCGAGTTTTACAAATCCGTATTTGGTGCAACGCCAAAAAACGTAACGACCATGACGGTCGACGGACAACCCGCAATCGTGCATGCGGATCTCGACTTCGGAAACGGATACCTGCAACTCGGGGCCGCCAATCCCGCGTATCGACTCGTCCTGCCGCCCGGTGACGGCTATGCCTGCTATTCATTGGGCATCTACGTTCCCGATGTGGATCGGACGCTGGAGCTGGCTGTCGCCCATGGAGCAGCCGTGCGGGAGCCGGCCACGACGTTCGTGTCCGGGGACCGCTATGCCAGCATCCTTGATCCGTGCGGGATCCGGTGGACGATCATGACGCGGGTCGAGGATATTTCAGAGGAAGAAAGCTTTCGCAGGGTAAACGAATGGAGCAAGACTGTCTGATGCGGGCGTCCGCCCTGCGAGATATTCCGCAATCCGTCGGTGCGTATTGACGGAACCGTTCCCAATTGTTCACAATGGGAATGATTTGCGATTAAACCGACGAACAATGAGGTGTCTGTATGATTGCGATGATCTTCCGCCTTGCCGATCACCCATTCCAAAACCGGGCGGAAGAATCCATCGGACCGGGTTCCCGGTGATTCTCCGCCCCTTTCGCGGAGGGAATCGCGTTGAAGGGAAAAATCGAGTTTGACGGCGCGTATTACAAGGAAATTGGCGAATTTATCGGCGAAAACTACCTGGACTACGGATTCACGAAAGGCACGGAGCAGGAGGTCGGCTTTCTGGTCAAGGAAATGGGCATCAAGCCCGGCCAGAAGCTGCTCGACATCGGCTGCGGCCCCGGCCGGCACAGCCTTGCCCTCGCCCGTCTCGGCGTGCGCATGACGGGAATCGATATCACGCCCCGGTTCATCGAACTGGCGCGCGAACGGGCGATGAGGGAACGGCTTCTGGCGGCGTTTTTCGTGCGGGACGCCAGGGAGATGGCATTCGACGGAGAATTTGACGGCGCCATCTGTCTGTGCGAGGGCGTCTTCGGCCTGGTCGGCAGCCTGGAAAATCACCTGAAAGTGCTCAAAGGCGCCTGCCGGGCGCTGAAACCCGGCGGCTGGTTCGTATTGACGGCCATCCACGTTCCGGCGGTGATCCGGGAATTGAAGGATCCGTCCTGCTATGATCCGTATACCAACACGCTCGAAATCCGCGAGCCGGTCACCAGCCCGGAAGGCATGGCGAAGGAAGTGACCTTTTACACGACCGCTTTCACCTGCCGGGAGCTGGTGCTGATGTTCGGGGAAGCCGGATTTCAAGTGCAGAACGTCTACGGCTGCATCGCCGGCCAATTTTCCCGCAAGCCGCTTGAACCGGACGATATTGAAATCATGATCGTGGCGCGCCGCCCGTAAGCCGCGGCGAACGGAGAACCCGCATGCCTCTCGGCATGCGGGTTTTTTTGATTCCGGCGCGTGACAAAAGCCGCCGTTGCCGGCGGCTTTGCTGCTTAAGTATGGCCTCCCAGGAGGGATTCGAACCCCCGACTCCACGCTTAGAAGGCGCGTGCTCTATCCAGCTGAGCTACTGGGAGAAACGAAAGATGCGGCAGATGCGGCGTTTGGCGGTTCGGCCGCAGCAGGTTTCATTTTACCGGATGGGTCCCGAAATATCAAGGTTTCGCAGACAACGCACACGAAGAGCCGAAAAAACGGCTTTCTGGTCCGCCAACGGGCGGGCTATGAGCGGGATGACCGCCCGGAACAACTTCCATTCCTGTAATGTCGTCCTTGTCGAATCGGAACCAGGGAAAAGAGTCTGAAAGCACCATCATTGGACAAGAAAAATACATGAGTATTCCAATTTCCTATGGAAACATTTTTAAACTGAGTTGACACGCGAGGAAAGTCGATTCTATAATATGGTTGCGTTTACATCCAGATTCCACATCCAAAGCAATCAAATTAAAAAGGGAGGAAAAACACAGGAGATGAAGCGGAAACTGGCACTGATCACCGTGATCATCATGCTGGCTTCGCTCATTGCGGCCTGCGGAGGGGGGTCAAAAGACAATTCGGGGTCGAGCTCGGACGGCGGCAGTTCTCCGTCGGCGACCACCAGCACGGGCGGCTCCGGCGGTTCGGGCGGCTCCGGCGGTTCGGGCGGCTCCGGCGGGAAGGTCACGATCAACCTGTGGTCCTTCACGAACGAAGTCCCGACCATGGCGGACAAGTTCAAGGAGCTGTTCCCCGACTACGACGTCGAATTCAATTCGACGGTTATCGCGACGACGGACAACGCTTACCAACCGGCCCTTGACCAGGCGCTCGCGGCCGGCGGCAAGGAAGCTCCGGACATCTACGCCGCCGAAGCGGCGTTCGTCCTGAAGTATACGCAGGGCGACATGTCCGACTTCGCGGCCAGCTACGCCGACCTTGGCATCACGGACCAGATGGTGCAGGAAGCCGGCATCGCCGAGTACACGATCGACATCGGCACGAAGGACGGCGAGCTGAAGGCGCTCGGCTATCAGGCGACCGGCGGCGCGCTCATCTATCGCCGCTCGATCGCGAAGGACGTGTTCGGCACGGATGATCCGAACGTCATCAAGAACGAAGTCGGTCCGGGCTGGAACAAGTTCTTCGATGCGGCCGAGAAGCTGAAGCAGAAGGGCTACGCGATCGTCTCCGGCGACGGCGACATTTGGCACTCGATCGAGAACAGCTCCGACAAGGGCTGGATCGTCGACGGCAAGCTGTACATCGACCCGAAACGCGAAGAGTTCCTCGACCTGTCGAAGCGTCTGAAGGACAACGGCTACCACAACGATACGCAGGACTGGACGGAAGCCTGGTACGCCGACATGAGAGGCGAGGGTCCGAAGCCGGTGTTCGCTTTCTTCGGTCCGGCGTGGCTCATCAACTACGTCATGGGTCCGCAAGCGCCCAACACCTCCGGCGACTGGGCCGTCACCGAACCGCCGGTCGGCTTCTTCTGGGGCGGCACGTGGCTGCTCGCCAACAAGGAAGTGCTCAAGGACGAAACGAAGAAGCAAGTGGTGGCCGAATTCATCAAGTGGGTGACCGTGGACACGTCCGACAACGGCCTGCAATATCTGTGGGCTAACGGTCTCATAAGCGAATCTGGTACGAAGGATACGGTCGCGTCTTCGGTCGTCATGGCGAGGTCGAACGGCGAACTCGATTACCTCGGCGGACAGAACATGTTCGACGTATTCGTGCCGGCCAACCAGTTCGCTTCCGGCAAGAACCTGACCCAGTATGACCAATCGATCAACGACATCTGGCGCGCTCAGGTTCGCGAATACACCGCCGGCAACAAGAGCCGCGAACAAGCGATTGAGGACTTCAAGAAGCAGGTCAGGGACGAACTCGGCATCGACAGCTAATAACGGGCGCCATAACGGGGCGGGTGGGCAACCCCCGCCCCTTTGCATCACTGGGGGTGAACGCTTTTGCGCCGGCGGACGATCAGCTATTCCAGGTACGGTTTTCTCTTCTGCCTTCCCTTCATCCTGGCGTTCCTGGTATTCTCGCTTTATCCGATTCTGTACACGGTATTTATCGGATTTACCGATTTGAAGGGCGTCGCCACAAAGGAATTCCACGTGCTGGACGACCCCTTCGAGAACTTCAAGAACTTGCTGTTCGATAATGATCTGTTCCGCAAATCCATTCTGAACACCGCCCTCATCTGGATCATCAACTTCATTCCCCAGCTGGGGATCGCGCTCTTGCTCACCGCCTGGTTCACCAACAAGCGGCTCAACATCCGGGGACAGGGCGGATTCAAAATTCTNTTNTANATGCCCAACATNATNACGGCCGGCACGATCGCCGTGCTGTTCAGCTCGNTGTTCGCCTATCCGATGGGTCCCGTCAACAGCTTGTATCAAATGCTCGGATGGTCGNACNAGCCGATCAANTTCCTGCTGGACAANTGGACGGCNCGGGGNATCGTGTCGTTNATTCAATACTGGATGTGGTACGGTCATACGATGCTGATCCTGATCGCCGGCGTCATGGGCATCAGTCCCTCATTGTACGAGGCGGCCGAAATCGACGGCGCAAACGGCTGGCAGCAGTTTACGAACATCACGCTGCCGGGTATCCGGACGATCATCCTGTTCATCTTGATCACGTCGATGATTGGCGGTCTGCAAATGTTCGACATTCCGTTCTTGTTCCAGAACGGCGGACCTGACCAAGCGACCTACACCGCTGCGATGTTCATCTACGCGCAGGCGTTCAAGGGCCAGTATCTGTACAACCGGGCGGCTGCCGCGAGCATGATCCTGTTCGTGATCGCCTGCATCCTGTCGGCGCTTCTGTTCTATCTGCTGCGCGACCGCGATGCCGCGCGGATCAGGCGGGAAGAGAAACGGATCCGGAAGGCGGAGACCAAGGCGGCCAAAGGGGGCGTCGTGAATGTATAATGCGGTCAAGAAGACCAACCCTTTTGCCCTTAGGCTGAACCGGGCGTTCGTCTACCTGGTCTGCGTTTTTCTGGCGCTGCTCAGCATCATGCCGTTCTGGATCATGTTCGTGAACGCCACGCGTTCGACGCCCGAGATCCAGGCCGGAATTTCGCTTCTGCCGTCAAGCCATCTGATACGGAACTTCGAGGTTCTGGTGGGCAAAAGCTTCGACCCGATCACCGGGTTCATGAACTCGTTCATCGTTTCGGCGGGCACGACGATTTGCGCGGTCTATTTCTCGTCCCTCACCGCGTACGCGCTGGTGGTGTACAACTGGAGATTCCGCCAGCCGTTCTTCACGTTCATCATGCTGATCATGATGATTCCGGCCCAGGCCAGCGCGATCGGGTTCTACCAGTTCATGTACCAGATCGGCTGGACGAACAGCTTTCTGCCGCTGATCCTGCCCGCGATCGCGTCGCCGGCCATCGTGTTCTTCATGCGACAGTATCTGCTGGGCGCGCTGCATTATGAAATCGTGGAATCGGCGCGGGTGGACGGTTCCGGCGAGTTCGCCACGTTCAACCGTATCATCCTGCCGATCATGGCCCCGGCGGTGGCGACACAGTCGATCTTCGTCTTCGTGGCCAGCTGGAACAACCTGTTCATGCCGCTCATTCTGCTGACGCAGAAAGAGAAGTACACACTGCCGATCATGGTCAACCTGCTGAGGGGCGACATTTACAAGACGGAGTTCGGTTCGATCTATCTCGGTCTGTCGCTCACGGCGCTTCCGCTGTTCGTCATCTACTTCCTGCTGTCGCGGTACATCATTCAAGGCGTGGCGCTGGGAAGCGTCAAGGAATAACACTGGCGCCGCCCGCGAGGAGCAGCGACCGGAAAACCCGCATGCTTTATGGTATGCGGGTTTTTTGATCCCATCGGCCGATGGATGGAAGCCCGTGGTTGCGGGATCATGAATGCAACAATAATAAGGATGAGGTAATTGTTTTAGTTGATGCTGCTGCGTTTTGTCTGACGGGTTCCGGCCATGTTATAATGCCTCACAAAAATTATGGCGGCGTGCCGCCGGGAAGGAGAAGCCGCCGCGTGGATGATGCTCGCGACCGGGAGCGGCATGTGTTCCTGCTGCCGCAGGCGGTGGAGGATTACAAGCGAAAACTTGCCGATTTGCTGGAAGGCGAGCGATACGGCGACGCCGTGCGTTTGCTCGCTTTTTTGCTGCAATGCGGCGGGGCGGCGGAACACTGGCACGGGCAGTGGCGGGAGCTGAAGCGGGCCCTGGAACCGTTGTGTCCGTCCGAACTCGGTGACGGGCCGGAAACGGCTGACGATACCGGAAGCTCTCACGGCCGCACGGGCGACACTCGGGATGAGGAAGAAGCCTGGCTGCGCGGCGTCGTCGCCAGGCGCTCCGCCGCGGATGAGATGTATGCGGACCGGCTGCTCGCCGTCCTTGTGGAAAGCGACGATCCGGAACGCCAGCTGACGGCGCTGGGACTATTGCGATACCTGGATCACCCTGGCGTCGTCCCGGCTTTGCGCGCCTGGCTCTCCGGGCGCGAATGCCATCCGCTGGTCCAGTTCCGGACGCTGCAGGCGTTGCGGGCTCAAGGCGCGACGGGCCGGGTCGAGGTGCGCAGGGACGGCGGGGTGTTCGCCGTGACGGCGGAGGACGTTCCGTTGCGTCCGGAAGATTTTCCGCCGGAGGTCCGCCGCGTGGGGGAACGGGTGCGCCTGGTGGCGGAATCCGTTGACCCTTCGCTGGCTCGTTTCGCGGAAGAGATGTGGATGGAATGCGTTCAAGCCGCGTACGGTACGAGCGCGTATGCTGAAATGATGAACGCGGGCGAAGCGGAGGCCGGCGTTTGGGCTGCGGCGTTGCACCGGCTGGTCGCGGAGCGGCTGCACGGGACGGCGGACGATGCCGCCGTGCGGGAGCTTTACGCCATCACGGACACGCTCCGCGACCGCTACGAGCGTGCGTTGCGATGGTTGCGGCAATACGCCGACAAAGGAGTAACGGAAAGATAAAATAAGCGGCAATCCGTCCGAACAATTCCCGCCGGAGTCCTTTTTTACCGGTCCGCATCTGGCTCTGTGGCAACATTTTGGCCGAGTGACTGCGATTCCTTGAAAAACTGTGATAGAGTATTCTATAATAAAGTGGTTTATTGGGACCGTGCAGCCGTTTGGTACGGCAAGAAGTTTGCGGAGGGAAAGCGGCGTAAGATGAAAGTCAGCTGGGAAAAAGTCGATAAACATGTAGGCGTGCTGACCGTTGAAGTGGAAGAAGAAAAGGTCGCGCAGGCGCTGGACAAGGCGTTTCGCAAAGCGGTCATGCGGGTGAATGTCCCGGGCTTCAGGAGAGGAAAGGTGCCGCGCCGCATCTTTGAAGCCCGTTTCGGCGTGCAAAGCCTGTATTCCGACGCCATTGACATCCTGCTGCCGGAAGCGTACAGGTCCGCGGTGGAACAAAGCGGCATCGAACCGGTGGACAGACCCGAAGTCGACGTCGAGCAGTTCGAGAAGGACCGGCCTTTTATCTTCAAAGCGAAGGTGACGGTCAAGCCGGAGGTCAAACTCGGCGAGTACAAAGGGCTCGAGGTGCCGGCGGAGGACACGGAGGTCACGGAAGAGGAACTGGCCAGGGAACTGGAACGGCTTCAGAACCGCCACGCGGAACTGCGGGTGGTGGAAGGGGAACCCGCCCAAAAAGGCGATCTCGTGTCCATTTCCTACGAAGGAAAGGTGGACGGCGAGCCGTTCGAGGGCGGCAAGGGCGAGTACCGCGCTCTCGAACTCGGCTCCGGCAGATTCATTCCGGGTTTTGAAGAGCAGATCGAGGGCATGAACGTCGGCGAGGAAAAGGACATTCACGTGACGTTCCCCGAAGACTACAAAGAGGCCTCCCTTGCCGGCAAGCCCGCCGTGTTCAAGGTCAAGGTCAGCGAGATCAAGCGCAAGATTCTGCCGCCGCTGGACGACGAATTCGCCAAGGACATCAGCGAATTCGATACGCTGGGCGAATTCAAACGCGATCTTGCGGAGAAAATGAAGGAACGGAAAGCCGCCGAAGCCGAGGGCAAGCGTGAGGCGGCCCTCGTGGAGAAGGCGGCGCAGAACGCGGAAGTGGACATTCCGGATGTGATGATCGAGCGCGAAATCGACCGGATGGTTCATCTGCTGGAAAACCGCCTGAGGTTCCAAGGCATGAATCTCCAGCTGTATTACCAGCTGACCGGCCGCGACGAGGCGTCGGCCCGCGCGGAAATGAGGGAGGAGGCGCGCCGGAACGTCCTGAACCGTCTGGTCCTTGAAGCGATTGCCAAGGCAGAAGGGCTGGAGGCGACGGAAGAAGACCTTCAGGCGGAATTGGACCGTCTGGCGGAGGTCTACAATCGCCCCGCGGGCGACCTTCGCGAGATGTTTTCCGCCGACGGCTACCTGGAAGAACTGAAATCGGATCTCCGAATTCGCAAGGCCGTCAAATTCCTCGTGAATCACAGCAAAACGGCCTGAGACGGGATGCGAACACGGCACGCGTACGACGTGCCTTTTTTTCTCGGGGAGCCGGCGCATTACCCGGCGGCGACATGACATTCGGATGCCGACATGTTAGAATAAGTTTAACCATGGTTTTGGAAAGAGGCGGTTGCATTGCATCTGGTTCCGATCGTCGTCGAGCAAACGAGCCGCGGCGAACGTTCTTACGATATTTATTCCCGTTTGCTCAAGGATCGCATTATTTTTCTCGGCAGTCCCATTGATGATGACGTGGCCAATTCCGTGATCGCGCAGCTGCTTTTCCTGGCGGCCGACGATCCGGAGAAGGACATCTATCTGTACATCAACTCGCCGGGCGGTTCGGTCACGGCCGGACTGGGCATTTACGACACGATGCAGTACATCAAGCCCGACGTGTCCACCATTTGCGTGGGCATGGCGGCGAGCATGGGGTCGCTGCTTCTGGCGGCGGGCGCCAAGGGGAAGCGGTTTGCCCTGCCCAACAGCGAGATCATGATCCACCAGCCCCTCGGCGGCGTGCGCGGCCAGGCGACGGACATCAAGATCCACGCGGACTGGATTCTGAAGACCAAAGAAAAACTCAACCAGATTTACGTGAAGCATACGGGGCAACCCTATGAAAAAATCGAACGCGACACCGACCGCGATTTCTTCATGAGCGCCGAAGAAGCGGTCGAGTACGGCCTGGTGGACCGGGTGATCGAAACACCGCCCGTACAGGGATAGGAGTGAGAACCGATGTTCAAATTCAATGATGACAAGGGCCAACTGAAATGCTCGTTCTGCGGCAAATCGCAGGAACAGGTGCGCAAGCTGGTCGCCGGTCCCGGCGTCTATATATGCGACGAGTGCATCGAACTGTGCACGGAGATCGTCGAGGAGGAACTGGGGCACGAAGAGGAGCTGGAGCTGAAGGATATCCCGAAGCCGAAGGATATCCGCGCCATCCTTGACCAGTACGTCATCGGCCAGGACCAGGCGAAGAAGTCCCTGTCCGTGGCCGTGTACAACCACTACAAGCGGATCAATTCCCAGACCAAGTCGGACGACGTGGAATTGCAAAAGAGCAACATCCTGCTCGTCGGCCCGACCGGGTCGGGGAAGACGCTGCTCGCCCAGACGCTGGCGAAGATCCTGAACGTGCCCTTCGCCATCGCCGACGCCACCTCGCTCACCGAGGCCGGATACGTCGGGGAAGACGTGGAAAACATCCTGCTCAAGCTGATCCAGAACGCCGACTACGACGTGGAGAAGGCGGAGCGCGGCATCGTCTACATCGACGAGATCGACAAGATCGCCCGCAAGTCGGAGAACCCGTCCATCACCCGCGACGTGTCGGGTGAAGGCGTGCAGCAGGCGCTGCTGAAGATCCTGGAAGGGACCGTCGCGTCCGTGCCTCCGCAGGGCGGGCGCAAGCATCCGCACCAGGAATTCATCCAGATCGACACCACCAACATCCTGTTCATCTGCGGCGGCGCGTTCGACGGCTTGGAGCAGATCATCAAGCGCCGCATCGGCAAGAAGGTGATCGGCTTCAACGCCGCGACCGCGTCGGACGTCCAGAATGAACCGAAGCAGGGCGAATACCTGAAGCTGGTCCAACCGGAAGACCTGCTCAAATACGGGCTGATTCCGGAATTCGTCGGCCGCCTGCCGGTTATCTGCACGCTGGAGCCGCTGGACGAACAGGCGCTGGTGCGGATCCTGTCCGAGCCGAAGAACTCCCTCGTCAAGCAGTACCAGAAGCTGATGGAGATGGACAATGTGCGGCTCGAGTTCGAACCGGCCGCCCTGGAAGCCATCGCGAAGGAAGCGATCAAGCGCAACACGGGGGCGCGGGGCCTGCGCGCCATCATCGAAGACATCATGCTGGACGTGATGTACGAAGTGCCGTCCCGCGAAGACGTGGTCAGCTGCCTGATCACGGAGCGGGTGGTNCGNGAGAAGATCGCCCCCGAGNTGGTCNTNCANGAAAGGCAAGAAAAAGGAAGAAAGCGCCTGAGCGCCCGGGCGCCGGAGCTTGTGCGCTGAACGCGGGAGCGTGAGCGCCCAAACTCACGGGCGCCTGAAGGCGCGAGGCGCGGTTTGGTCCGAAGCAATCCACCCCGCCCGGATGGGACAGGGGTGGATTTTGGTCCATCAAGGGAAAATGGGGAGAAGGGGAACCATGTATTTGCGGACGGATACCGTTCCCGTACGGGTGGGAAGCCTGACCATCGGCGGGAACGACCGGGTTATCCTGCAGAGCATGTGCACTACCAAGACCGCCGACGTCGACGCCACTGTGGCGCAGATCAAGCGCCTGGAGGAAGCGGGCTGCGAGCTGGTGCGGGTGACGGTGAACAACCGGGAAGCCGCCGAAGCGATCCGGGAGATCAAGAAGCGGATTTCCATTCCCCTGGTCGCCGACATCCACTTCGATTACCGGCTGGCTCTGGCCGCCATTGAAAACGGCGTCGACAAGGTGCGGATCAATCCCGGCAACATCGGACGCCGCGAAAAGGTGGAAGCCGTCGTGCAGGCATGCAAGGAGCGGGGGATCCCGATCCGCATCGGCGTCAACGCCGGCTCGCTGGAGCAGCACCTGCTGGAAAAGTACGGCTATCCGACGGCGGAGGCGATGGTGGAAAGCGCGCTGCACCATATCCGCATCCTGGAGGAGCTCGATTTTTACGACATCATCGTGTCCCTGAAGGCTTCCAGCGTGCCGCTGGCCATCGCCGCGTACACGAAAGCGGCCGAGGTCATCCGCTACCCCCTGCATCTGGGCATCACCGAGGCGGGAACCCTTTTCTCCGGCACGGTCCGCAGCGCGGCGGGACTCGGCGTGCTGCTCAACATGGGCATCGGCAACACGATGCGCGTTTCGCTCAGCGCCGATCCGGTGGAAGAGATCAAGGTGGGGCGGGAGCTGCTCAAGACCTTCGGCCTCGTCTCCGACGCGCCCACCCTGGTGTCGTGCCCGACCTGCGGACGATTGGACATCGACCTTATTTCCATCGCCAACGAAGTGGAAGAATACCTGTCCAAGCTGAAGGTGCCGATCAAAGTCTCCGTGCTGGGCTGCGCCGTCAACGGCCCCGGCGAGGCGCGGGAGGCGGACATCGGCATCGCCGGCGGCCGCGGGGAAGGGCTGCTGTTCCGCCACGGCGAAGTGGTGCGCAAGGTGCCGGAGGCGCAACTGGTGGAGGAGCTCAAAAAGGAAATCGACCTCCTCGCCGCCGAATACGCGCGGACGGGCACCATTCCGGGAAGAAGGCATTAAGGGGGCGGGCTTGAACCAGGCGTTTCGCCGCAGGCGTGCCGCAACCGATTGAATTGGGGCAGGGTCGGCAATGCGCGCCCATCTATAAATCGCGGGCAATCGGGCAATACTGGAAAGTATAAGCCCGGTTGCCTTTTTTGCGGGAATGAACCGCGGGCGGCCTGCGGGAGGTTGGGACGGATGGAACTCGGCATGCTTCTCATGATCGTCCAGGTATTTTTCGCCATGGTCATCGGGTTCTATTTTCTGACGCTCTTGCGCAACCAGAAATCGAACCGGATCGCGGTGGACCGCGAGTCGCGCAAGGAACTGGAAAAGCTGCGCAAGATGCGGGCGATTTCGCTGACGAAACCGCTGGCGGAGAAAACCCGGCCCGTGTCCATGCGCGACATCGTCGGCCAGCAGGACGGGCTGCGGGCGCTGAAGGCGGCCCTGTGCAGCGGCAACCCGCAGCACGTCATCATCTACGGTCCGCCCGGCGTCGGCAAGACGGCGGCGGCGCGGGTCGTGCTGGAGGAAGCGAAGAAAAACCCGAAGTCGCCTTTCCGCTCCGACGCCAAGTTCCTGGAAGTCGACGCCACTACCGCCCGCTTTGACGAACGGGGCATCGCCGACCCGCTCATCGGCTCCGTGCACGATCCCATTTACCAGGGCGCAGGGGCGATGGGCGTCGCCGGCATTCCCCAGCCGAAGCCGGGCGCGGTGACGAAAGCCCACGGCGGCATCCTGTTCATCGACGAGATCGGGGAGCTTCATCCGATTCAAATGAACAAACTGCTCAAGGTGCTGGAAGACCGCAAAGTGTTCCTGGAGAGCGCCTACTACCACGCGGAGGACCCGAATATCCCCGCGTATATCCATGACATTTTCCAGAACGGTCTGCCCGCCGATTTCCGGCTCGTCGGGGCGACGACGCGCTCCCCGGCGGAACTGCCTCCGGCCCTGCGCAGCCGGTGCATGGAAATCTACTTCAGACCGCTCTTGCCGGAAGAGATCGGGCAGATCGCCGAAAACGCCATTTTGAAGCTGGGTTTCCCGCCGCAGCCCGAGGCGGTGGAAGTGGTGAAACGGTACGCCACCAACGGGCGGGAGGCGGTCAACATCATCCAGCTGGCCGCCGGGCTGGCGCTGTCCGAGAACCGGGAGTCCGTCACCGCCGCGGACGTGGAATGGGTGGTGAACAGCAGCCAGATCCCGCCGCGGATGGAACGGAGGGTGCCGGACAAGCCGCAGGTGGGGCTGGTTAACGGCCTGGCCGTCTATGGCCCGAACATGGGGGCCCTCCTGGAAATCGAAGTGACGGCGATCCCCGTGGCGCGCGGGAAGGGAAGCTGCACCGTCACCGGCGTCGTGGAAGAGGAAGAGCTGGGCGGCGGCGAGCGCACGCTGCGCCGCAAGAGCATGGCCCGCGGTTCCGCGGACAACGTGCTGACCGCCCTGCGCCGGCTGGGCTTTCGGACGGACCGGTACGAACTGCACGTCAACTTTCCGGGCGGCACACCGGTGGACGGCCCGTCGGCGGGGCTGGCCATGGCCGTCGCCATCGTGTCCGCGATCACCGGGCAACCGGTGGACAACAAGCTGGCCATGACCGGCGAGGTGAGCATCCGGGGCCTGGTGAGGCCGGTGGGCGGCGTCATCGCCAAAGTGGAAGCGGCGATCCAGGCCGGCGCCGAAACGGTGCTCATTCCGAAGGAGAACGAGCTGGCCATGCTGCGCGGGCTCGACCGGGTGAAGGTGGTGCCCGTGGAGCGGCTGGACGAAGCGCTCCGCTTCGTGTTCGGCGACCGGCTGAAGCTGGCCGGCGGCGGTGCGGAGAGCGGAGGAGCGCCGCTGCCGGCCGCTTCGGGCGACCGTCTGGCGGTCTCTTCCGCCAGTCCGGTGCTGCGCGCCGGTTCCGCCGACGCCGATGCGCCCGCCGGCTCCGGCGCTCATCGGCCCGCCGTGCCCGCCGGCTCCTCCCGCGGCGACGGGCCTGCGCCCGATGCGCCGGACGTCCCGGCCGCCCCCGCCCCTTGACGCGATTCGGAGGCGACCGCCTGCGGCGGCCCCCGGTCCGCCGGCTTTAGCCCCGCGCCGGCGGTCCTTTTTTTGTGCCCCGATTTTGCGGGAAGTCCTTACATTTGATAAAATGACGAAAAACACCGAAGGCTCAACACGCCGAAAGAGAGGTGCCCGGAACTTGGGTTCGAGGGAGCCGAAAACCCGTACCTTGCCGCTTCTTCCGCTGCGCGGTCTGCTCGTTTTCCCGAACATGGTGCTGCATCTGGATGTCGGCCGGGAAAAATCCGTCAGGGCTCTGGAGCGGTGCATGGTGGGCGACCACATGATCCTGCTGTGCTCCCAGTCCGAAGTGAACATCGAGGAACCGACCCATGACGACATCTACCGCGTGGGCACCATCAGCCGGGTGCGCCAGATGATCAAGCTCCCGAACGGAACCATCCGCGTGCTGGTGGAAGGCGTCGTCCGGGCGCGGATCGAGGAGTATCTGCCCAACGACCGCTTCTACGAGGTGGTCGTCCGGGAATTGCCGGAACAAACCGCGGAAAGCTTCGAAGTGGACGCCCTCATGCGGGCGGTGCTCAACCAGTTCGAACATTACATCCATCTGTCCAAGCGCGTGTCGCCGGAGACCTTGGTGGCCGTCGCCGACATTCACGACCCGGGCCGCCTGGCCGACGTCGTCGCCAGCCACCTGACCCTGAAGATCAAGGACAAGCAGGAGATTCTGGAAACCGTCGACGTCCGCGAACGGCTGGAGAAGCTCCTGAACCTTCTGAGCAACGAACGCGAGGTGCTCGAGCTCGAGCGCAAGATCAGCCAGCGGGTCAAAAAACAGATGGAAAANNCCCAGAAGGAATACTATCTGCGCGAGCAGATGAAGGCCATACAGAAGGAACTGGGCGAAAAGGAAGGCCGNGCCGGCGAGGCGGAAGAGCTGCGCCAGCAGCTGGCCGAGGCGAACNTNCCCGAGAAGATCGCGGCAAAAAATCGAGAAGGAAATCGACCGCCTGGAGAAAACGCCGCCCTCTTCCGCGGAAGGGTCGGTCATCCGGCATTACGTGGAATGGCTGCTTTCCCTGCCCTGGAGCAAGAAAACCGAGGACCATCTGGACCTGGCCGAGGCCGAGCGCATCCTCGAGGAGGAGCATTACGGGCTGGAAAAGCCGAAGGAGCGGGTCCTTGAATACCTGGCTGTGCAGAAGCTCGTCCAGAAGCTTAAAGGACCCATCCTCTGCTTCGTCGGCCCGCCGGGGGTCGGCAAGACGTCCCTCGCCCGTTCGATCGCCAAGGCCCTGGGGCGCGAATTCGTGCGCGTATCCCTCGGCGGGGTGCGGGACGAGGCGGAGATTCGCGGCCACCGGCGCACCTACGTGGGCGCGATGCCCGGCCGCATCATCCAGGGCATGCGCAATGCCGGCACGCTGAACCCGGTTTTTCTGCTGGACGAAATCGACAAAATGGCGATGGACTTCCGCGGCGACCCGGCGGCAGCCCTGCTCGAGGTGCTCGATCCGGAGCAAAACTCCGCCTTCAGCGACCATTACATCGAGCTGCCCTTCGACCTGTCGTCGGTCATGTTCATCACCACGGCCAACGCCGTGCACAACATCCCCCGGCCGCTGCTCGACCGGATGGAAGTGCTGTACATTCCCGGCTACACCGAGCTGGAGAAACTGGAAATCGCGAAGCGCCACCTCCTGCCGAAGCAGCGAAGGGACCACGGGCTTGAGGAACATCAGCTCGAAGTGCCGGAGACGACGCTGCTCAAGCTGATCCGCGAATACACCCGGGAATCCGGCGTGCGCCAGATGGAACAGCAACTGGCGGCCATCTGCCGCAAGGCGGCCAAAGCGATCGTGGCCGACCCGGCGGCCGCTCCCGTGGTGGTGGACGAATCCCGTCTGCGGGAATATCTCGGCCCCGAAAAATACCGTTTCGGCGTCAAGGAAAACGAAAACCAGACGGGCGCGGCCACGGGTCTGGCCTGGACGGAGGCGGGAGGCGACACGCTGGTCATCGAAGTGACCGTCATGCCCGGCGACGGAAAGCTCACCCTGACCGGCAAGCTTGGCGACGTCATGAAGGAATCGGCGCAGGCCGCCTACAGCTATACGCGCAGCCGGGCGGCGGACTTTGGCATCGACCCGCATTTTTACAAAACCACCGACATTCATATCCACATCCCCGAAGGGGCCATCCCGAAGGACGGACCGTCGGCGGGCATCACCATCGCCACCGCCCTGGTCTCGGCCTTGTCGGGCCGCCAGGTGTCGAGCGAGGTGGCCATGACGGGGGAAATCACGCTGCGCGGCCGCGTGCTGCCCATCGGCGGCCTGAAGGAAAAGGCGCTGGCCGCCCACCGGGCGGGCATCCGGAAGGTGCTGTTCCCCAAGGAAAACGAACGGGACATGGAGGAAATCCCGGAAAGCGTGCGGGAAGCCCTCGAATTCGTGCCTGTCACCCACATGGATGAAGTGTTGCGCCACGCCCTGGCGGACCCGTTGCCGGATCGCCCGGTGCCCCGCTATTCGGAAAACGGATCGATGGACCCGCAGCAGCCCGCCGGGCCGCAGCCGGTCCTTGATCCGGAGGTCGACGGAGCGGAAGGGACGCCTCCGCTCGGCGCCCACTGAGGGGGGAGTGGGTTGAAGGTCACCCACTGTGAACTGGCGGTCAGCGCGGCTTCCCCGGAGCAGTTTCCCCGGGACGGCCTGCCGGAAATCGCCCTGGCGGGCCGTTCCAACGTCGGCAAGTCGTCGCTGGTCAACCGCCTGACGGGGCAGCGCGGGCTGGCGCGCACCAGCTCGCAGCCGGGCAGGACGCGCCTGATGAATTTTTACCGGATCAATCGCGACTTTTATCTGGTGGACGTGCCGGGATACGGATACGCCAGGGTCTCCAAGGCGGAACGCCGGCGCTGGGGCCGCCTGATCGAGGGCTATTTGCGGAACCGGCCGCAGCTTCGTTTGGTGCTGCTTGTCGTCGACTTCCGCCATCCCCCCACAGACGACGACCGGATGATGTACGATTGGCTGGTCTGGCACGGCATCCCGCTTCTCGTCGTCGGCACGAAGGCCGACAAGGTGTCCCGCGGCCATCACCTGAAACACGCCCGCGTCGCGCGGGAAACCCTGGGGATGGCCGATGAACATCCTTTCGTGGCGTTCTCGGCGGAGACGGGGCTCGGGCGGGACGAACTGTGGATGCGGATCGAGGAGCGGCTGCGGGAAAAAATTGATCCAAGCGAGGGTTCCAAGTCCGTGAATGACCCGTGCGAAAACGAGGATAACGGGTAATTCGGCGGGCAGATCGCGGGAGGTTTTGGATTTTTCCCGAAAATCACGAATTATCGCGCGCGGGAGGAAAGCGGAGGAACGGGCGTTTGTCGTATAATAAAAAACGGGAATCCATCGCAACCCATTAGATAAGAATTGAGGAGATATTATGCCACAACGGGCAGCCACCGAGTACGTCTATGCCCGCCTTTCCCTGGTCAAGGCCGAAATGCCGCGTTTCGTCGCCCTGTGCGATGAGACGCGGGTACGGCTGATGATCCGCGTCCTGGAAGGAGGAGACCGGGAACTGGTGCTCAGCGACGAAGTCGGGGGCGAATCCGTGCGTCTGACGTTTGTGGGCAGCGGCAACCGGTACACCTGCCTGCTTTCCTGCCGGATTACGAAGCCCGGGCTTGCCCAGGCGCTCAACCGCGCCTTGGCCGCCTTCCGCGGAGACGCCATGGTGAACCGCATCTACCGGGGGTTTGTGATCACCTACCATTATTTGGACGGCAAGGTCGCCCGCATCGTGGAGAAACGGGAAGGCTCGCCGAACGTCATTTATGAACGGCGCCTGACCGGGACGCCGACGCCGGCATCGCTGGAGACGGTGTTCCGAATGCGCACGGTGGAGGAACGGATCGCCCGCCTGCGAAGCGAAGTGGACGAACTTTTGGACAGGCGGAACCGGGCGACGGACGCGGCGGACATCGCCGCCATCGATCTGTGCCTGAAGGAGCGAAGCCTCCGCCTCTTCGAGCTGGAAGCCTGACCGGGCGAAGGCCGGAGGAACGGACCGCGGACATGCCATCCGTCAGCGCGCGACCCGAAGGCGGGGAATCCTGCCCGCATGCCGCGTCGCGTTCTGACGGATCGTATGTCCGCTAATGGTTTTTTGGCCGGATGAATTTCGCCTGTTCCAGGTTCCCCCGGCGGATGTTCCGCATATATTTTTTCCAGCCGGAATCCCCCCGTTTTCCGACTGGCATCCGGCCCCAAAAATTGCTGAAAAAAAGGGTTGCATTTCCGGGCGATAGATGTTATTTTAAACATCGTTGACAACACAATAGGAACCAGGATTCACTCAGGAACGATGCGGTTGAAGTGCAGATTCCCTCGACGAGTGAATGACGTAGGTCCTAGCGGATAAAATTGGTTATCCATTTTGTTCCTAGGAAAGGGGGAACCGGAAGATGGAGTACTCTACTTTCGGACGGCATGTTGCGGTGGACGCCTGGGGCGTGGATTTCGATCTTCTCAACAATGCCGATGCTCTTCAAGCGCATTTGGTGGAGGCGGCCGAAGCTTGCGGTGCTACCGTGCTTTCGGTTCAGTCCAAGCAGTTTGAACCGCAAGGCGCGACTGTCCTGGTTCTGCTTTCGGAGAGCCATCTTTCGATTCACACCTATCCCGAGAAGGGATTTGCGGCCATCGATTGCTACACGTGCGGCGAGACGGTCGATCCCCAGCTGGCGGTCGATTATCTTGTCGAAACGTTGAAACCCAAAAAGGTGTTTGCGAAAAAGCTCATCCGCGGCGTCGGCGAACTCAAGGTCGCCGATGTCGAAATGAAGCAGACCGAGATGGTGTAAAAAAGTTTTGCGGGATGGAACGAACAAAGCCATGGGGAACTTCCTCATGGTTTTTCTTATGCCATGGAACCGCATCGGGTATGGAACCGTAAGCCGAGGACGAAACTAGACAGCGCAGGGATTCATCAAATTTTCAATCAATCGTCACGCATCTTATGATATAATTAGCCACAACATGCGGGTAGGACGGCACGCAGGAGGTGCATCCCGTGCAAATCGTTGTCGTAGGGCTGAACTACCGCACCGCGCCTGTGGAAGTCAGGGAACGGTTTGCCTTGTCCGAGACCGACTTGCCCCAAGCGTTGGAGGCATTTCGGGCGTTCGCGGGCATCCGTGAAGGCGTCATTTTGTCCACCTGCAACCGGACGGAACTGTACGCCGTCGTGAACCGTCCTGCGCTTTGCGGTTACGAGATCCGCGCGTTCATGGAACGCTGGTTCGGCATTTCGAGACGGGAATTCAATCATTATCTCTATATATTTGAAGATGGACGGGCCGTCTCCCACCTGTTCCGGGTGGCCTGCGGCCTGGATGCCATGGTGCCCGGCGAAACGCAGGTGCTCGGCCAGGTGCGCGACGCGTTCCTGCTGGCGCAACGGAGGGGAGCCACCGGCAAGGTGTTCAATCGCCTGTTCAAGCAGGCGGTGATGCTGGGCAAACGCGTCCATCACCAAACGTCCATCGGGGAAAGCGCCGTCTCGGTCAGCTATGCCGCCGTCGAACTTGGCCGGCGCGTTTTCGGCCGGTTTGACGGCAAGCGCGCCATGCTGATCGGGGCCGGCCGGATGGGCGAACTTGCCGCCCGGCACTTGTATGCGAACGGGGCCCGGGATATCGTGGTGGCCAACCGGACGCCGGAACGGGCCCGGCAGCTGGCGAATCTGTTCGGCGGCCGGGCGGTGCGGCTGGACGAAGCGCGGACGCATCTCGCCTCCGTGGACATCGTCATCAGCGGAACGAACGCCCCGGGGCACGTGCTCGCCGCGTCGGACGTGCGGGAAGCCATGGCCGGCCGCAGGGACAGGCCGCTGTTTCTGATCGACATCGCCATGCCGCGGGACATCGATCCCGCTTGCCGGGACATTCCCGGGGTGTTTCTGTACGACATCGACGACTTGGAAGGCGTGGTGGAAAGCAACCTGGCCAAACGCCGCGAGATCGGCGAAGCCGTCGAGAAAATGATCGAAGCGGAGCGGGAGGCGTTCGCCCGCTGGGCGGCGACGCTGCCGGTCCAGCCGCTCATCCGGGCCCTGCGGGAGAAGGCGGACGCCATTCACGAAACGACGCTGCAAAGCTTGCTGCGAAAATTGCCGGATCTGGACGAACGGCAAAGGGAAAAAATCGACAAGCTGACCCGAAGCATGGTCAGACAGCTCATCCGCGATCCGATCCTCCGGCTCAAGGAAATGGCGAAGGCGGGGCGGGCAGAAGACGCCGCGCGGCTTGCGGCGATGCTGCTTGATCTTGACCTTGCTTCGATATTCGCGGAAGGAAAACCGGAAACGCCCGGGGCCCACAGGGCGCCCGAGGCGGATACGCGTGCGTCGAAGGACGGGAGAACGGGCCGCCGGGGGACCGCCGCCTTTGGCCGGCATGAAGAACCGGGCCAGGCGGACGGCGGAACCGGCGAAGCGGAAGCCTTGCCCCGTCTTGCGGGCGCGGCGCGGTAAGACGGACGGGAGAAGGCCCATGGGTTGGTACCCGGTGCTCGTGCAGCTGGCCGGACGGCCGGTGGTGGTGATCGGCGGCGGCAGGGTGGCCGAGCGCAAGGTCGCCGCGCTGCTCGAGGCGGAAGCCCGCGTGCGCGTCGTCAGCCCGTCGCTCACGCCGGCTTTGCACCGGTGGGCGGAGGAAGGCCGGGTGGAGGCCGTGCTCCGGGAAGCGGAGGAAGCGGACCTGGACGGCGCGTATCTGGCCTTTGTGGCCGGCGGCGGCGGCGAATTTCGCGCGCGGATGATCGCGGCGGCCAAGGCCCGCGGCGTGCCGGTGAATGCGGCGGGCGACGGAGAGGAAGGGGATTTCCTCACGCCGGCCGTGGTGCGCCGGGGCGATCTCGTGCTGGCCGTCAGCGCGTCCGGCGCCTCGCCGGCTCTGGCCGCGCGCATCGCGGCGGAGCTTCGGGAACGGTACGGCTCCGAGCACGAGCGTCTGTGCAAGGTTTTGCGCACCGTTCGCCGGACCGTGAAAGCGCGGGTACCGGACCCCGCCGAGCGGCGCAAGCTCTTGGCGGCCGCCGCGAGTGAAGCGGGCGCCGCCGTCCTGCTGGCGGCGGAAGCGCTCCCGGAAGGGGACGAGCTGGTGGCTCTGCTCCGGACGCTGCCGGAACCAACGGCGGAGAACAGGCGGGGGTCGGAAAACGGTCCGCGGCGGAAGCCGGAGCCAGGGTATATCCCGCGGCGGGAGGCGTAAGGCATCCCGCAGCAGGGACGGAAGGGCAGGCTTTGGCGGAAGCGAGGGGACAACCTGAAGGGGAGCCGGTGGACAGTCCGCAACGATGGAAGCGGAAGGCAGCATGCGGCGACAACCCGGGACATTTCGCAACGAAAGCCTGGCGACAGCCCGAAACGGACGAATCCGGACAGGCCGGCCGGGGAGGAAACGGGCCGGTTTTCCCGATCCAACGGAGGGAATTCATGCGAACGATCGTCGTCGGTTCCCGCAAAAGCGCGTTGGCGATGGCCCAGACGAAGCAGATCATCTCGAGTCTGGAGCGGATTTGCGCGCGGCGGGGACTGTTTTTCGTTTTTGAGATCAAACCGATTGTGACGCATGGGGACAGAATTTTGGACGTCACCCTGTCCAAGGTGGGCGGCAAGGGCCTGTTCGTCAAAGAAATCGAGCAGGCGCTCCTGGACGGCGCCATCGATCTGGCGGTGCACAGCATGAAGGACCTGCCCCACAGGCTTCCGGACGGTCTGGTGATCGGCGCCGTGCCGCCCCGCGAGGACCCGCGGGACTGCCTGATCAGCCGCGCTCCGGCGCATGGGCTGGACGACTTGCCCCGCGGCGCGAAGGTGGGCACCAGCAGCCTGCGGCGCGAAGCCCAGCTGCGGGCGGCGCGTCCCGACCTGCGCGTCGAACCGTTGCGCGGCAACATCGACACCCGGTTGCGCAAGCTGGAGACCGAAGGCTTCGACGCGGTGGTGCTGGCCGCCGCCGGGCTGCACCGGATGGGCTGGCAGGACCGCATTACCGCTTATCTGCCGGTGGACGTGATGCTGCCGGCCGTGGGCCAGGGCGCCCTCGCGGTGGAATGCCGCGCGGAGGACGAATCGATCCTCGAGCTCCTGGCCGAGCTCAACGACGAACCGACGGCCCGGGCGGTAGCCGCGGAACGGCGCATGCTGGGCGTGCTGGACGGCGGGTGCCAGGTGCCGATCGGCGCCTACGCGGAAACGGCGGACGGCGGAGGCGGGATTTCCCTCACCGGCATGGTCGCCTCCCCGTCCGGCGACACGGTGCACAAGGTGTCGGTTTCCGGCGAGGATCCGGAGCGGGTCGGCGAAACGGCGGCCCGGCGGCTGCTCGACATGGGCGCGGACCGGATTCTGGCGGCGGCAAGGACGGAGGAATGACGGATGGCCACAGGCAAAGTCTATCTGGTCGGCGCGGGACCGGGGGATCCGAAGCTGATCACCGTTCGCGGCCTGGAGGCGCTGCGGAAGTCCGACGCGGTGGTGTACGACCGGCTGGCGGCGCCCCAGCTGCTTCGCGAAGTTCCTCCGCACGCGCGTCTGTACTATGTGGGAAAACGCCCCGAACGCCACGCCACGAAGCAGGAAGACATCAACCGGCTGCTCGTGGAACTGGCGTTGGAAGGGCTTACGGTGATCCGCCTGAAGGGCGGCGACCCTTTCGTGTTCGGCCGCGGCGGGGAGGAAGCGGAAGCTCTGGCGCGCCATGGCATTCCCTTCGAAATTGTGCCCGGCGTCACGTCGGCCGTGGCGGTTCCCGCCTTCGCGGGGATTCCGGTGACCCACCGGGATGCGGCATCGTCGTTTTTGGTGCTTACGGGCCATGAACATCCCGACAAGCTGGACCATGCCGTCCGGTGGGACAAGGCGGCCGGCGTCGCGGGCACCATCGTCGTGCTGATGGGCGTGGCGAACCTGGACCATATTTGCCGGCGCCTGATGGAACACGGACGCCCGCCTGATACCCCGGTCGCCCTGGTGCGTTGGGGGACACGGGCGGAGCAGCGGACGCTGGAGGGAACCCTCGGGGATATCGCGCGAAAAGTAAAAGAAGCGGATTTCAAGCCGCCGGCGGTCATCGTCATCGGCGAAACGGTGCGATGGCGCAAGGAACTGCAATGGTTCGAGCGCAAGCCGCTGTTTGGCCGCCGGGTGCTGGTCACCCGGGCGCGGGACCAGGCGGGGGAACTTTCGGCGCGCATCGACGAGCTGGGCGGAGAGCCCTACGAATACCCGGTTATTGAAACGCGCCTGCCCGAATCGGAGGACAAGCGGAACGCGATTCGCGACGCGCTGATGCGGGCGGAATCTTACGATTGGATCATTTTCACCAGCGTCAACGGCGTCGATTATTTCTTCCGCTGGCTCGGCATGTGCGGCGCGGACGTGCGGCGGTTCCACCGCGCCCGCGTGGCCGCCGTCGGGCCGAAGACCGCGGAGGAGCTCAAATCCCGCGGCATCGTGCCGGACATGGTTCCCGGAAAGCTGTTCCAGGCTGAAGGGCTTATGGACGAAATGAAGGAGCATTTGCGTCCGGGGATGCGGGCGCTGCTGCCCCGCGGCGATCTGGCCCGCGACTGGCTGCCGGAAGAACTTGCGCGGCTGGGCGTCGAGGCGGCGGAGATCGACGTGTACGAGACGGTGCCCGCCGCGCCGCGGGACGACCGGCTGGTGGAATGGCTGGAACAGGGCCGCATCCATATGGTCACGTTCACCAGTTCCTCCACCGTCCACAACCTGATCGCGGCGCTTGAGAAGCTCGGCGCGACGGACCCGGCGGGCCTGCTGCGGAAGGCGGACATCGCCTGCATCGGCGCCGTCACCGCGGAGACGGCCGCTTCATACGGACTGGACGTTCGCGTGGTCGCCAATCCGTTTACCATCGACGGTTTGGTGAAAGCCATTGTGGATTACTATACGAATACGAAGAGGTGAAGCGCAATGCCCTATCCGCTTGTGCGCCACCGGCGCCTGCGCCGCACGGACGCCCTGCGCCGCATGGTCCGGGAAACCGTGTTGACCCCGAACGATTTTATCTATCCCATCTTTGTCACCCACGGCGAAAACATCAAAAGCGAAATATCCGCCATGCCGGGCGTCTACCACTGGTCCGTGGACCGGCTGGAGGAGGAAATCCGGGAAGTCCGCGCCCTCGGCATTCCGGCGGTGCTGCTCTTCGGCGTGCCGGACCACAAGGACGCCGTCGGAACCTCCGCCTATGAGCCCGACGGCATCGTGCAGCGGGCGGTTCGCCGGATCAAGGCCATTGCTCCCGACCTTACGGTGATCACCGACACCTGCCTTTGCCAGTATACCGATCACGGCCATTGCGGCGTCGTCCGTCAGGTCGGCGGCCAGGCGGTCATCGATAATGACGAATCGCTGAAAGTGCTGGCCCGCACCGCGGTGTCCCAGGCTGAAGCCGGCGCGGACGTGATCGCCCCGTCCAACATGATGGACGGCTTCGTCGCCGCCATCCGCGCCGCCCTTGACGAGGCGGGGTATTCGCACATTCCGATCATGTCCTATTCCGTCAAATTCGCATCCGCCTATTACGGGCCTTTCCGCGAGGCGGCCCATTCGGCGCCGCAGTTCGGCGACCGCAAAACGTACCAAATGGATCCGGCCAACGCCAGGGAAGCCATGCGCGAAGCCGAATCCGACGTGGCGGAAGGCGCGGACATTTTGATGGTCAAACCGGCCCTCGCTTATCTGGACATTGTGCGCCGGATCAAGGAGCGGTTCGATCTGCCCGTCGCCGTGTACAATGTCAGCGCCGAATATTCGATGGTCAAGGCCGCCGCCATGCGGGGCTGGATCGACGAACGCGCGGTGGTGCTGGAGACGCTGACGGGCATGAAACGGGCCGGCGCCGACATGATTCTCACCTACCATGCCAAGGACGCCGCCAGATGGCTGGCCGGCATGGCGTAACAGCAAGCCGTACGGGAGGTCTGCGCGATGATGGAAAAGCGGCAGGGCCGCTCGGATGAACGATCCCGGGCCGCATTCGAGAAGGCGAAGCGATTCATGCCCGGCGGCGTGAACAGCCCGGTGCGGGCGTTCAAGGCGGTGGGCCTGACGCCGGTTGTCATCGAACGCGGCAAGGGCAGCCGCATTTACGACATCGACGGGCAGAGCTACATCGACTACGTGCTTTCCTGGGGGCCGCTCATCGTCGGCCACGCCCATCCGGAAGTGGTGGAGGCGATCCGGCGGACGGCGGAAAACGGCACCAGCTTCGGAGCGCCGACGGAACTGGAAACGGCGCTGGCGGAACTGGTGTGCGAGCGGGTGCCGTCGGTGGAAATGGTGCGGATGGTCAATTCCGGCACCGAGGCGACGATGTCCGCGCTGCGGCTGGCCAGGGGATTCACCGGGCGCAGCAAGATTCTCAAGTTCGAAGGCTGCTATCACGGCCATGCGGACAGTCTGCTGATCAAGGCGGGGTCGGGCGTGGCCACCCTCGGCCTTCCCGACAGCCCGGGGGTGCCGCCGGCGACGGCGGGAAACACGATCACCGCGCCCTACAACGACCTTGACGCGGTCCGCCTGGCTTTCGAGATGTATGGGGAAGACATCGCTGCCGTCATCGTGGAGCCGGTGGCCGGCAACATGGGCACCGTGCCGCCGAAGCCCGGATTTCTCGAGGGGCTTCGGGAACTCACACGCCGGTATGGCAGTCTGCTCATTTTCGACGAAGTGATGACCGGCTTCCGCGTCCATTATCACTCCGCCCAAGGGTTGTACGGGGTGACGCCGGACCTCACCTGCCTGGGCAAGGTGCTCGGCGGCGGCCTGCCGGTGGGCGCGTACGGCGGCCGGCGGGACATCATGGAGATGGTGGCGCCGTCCGGCCCCGTTTACCAGGCGGGTACTCTGTCCGGCAACCCGCTGGCCATGGCTGCGGGCTACGCGACGCTGAAGCTGATGACGAGAGAGGCGTATGAGCGGCTGGAGCGGCTGTCGCGGCGGCTGAAGGAAGGCCTGGAGCGCAATGCGCGGGAGCTGGGCATTCCCCAAACGGTCAACGCTGTAGGGGCCATGATCAACCCGTTCTTTACCGAAGGTCCCGTGGTGGACTACGCTACGGCCAAACAATCGGACCTGGACCGGTTCCGCAGCGTGTTCGCCGCCCTGCTCGACCGGGGCGTCTATATCCCGGCGTCGCAGTTCGAGGCGTGGTTCCTGTCCATCGTCCACACGGAAGAGGACATCGACCGCACGGTCGAAGCGCATCGCGAGGCGCTCCGCACGTTGTGAGGAGCGCCTCGGTCTTTCCCGCCGGCTGGTGTAACGGACATTCAGTCCGTTATAACCGGCGAGACATGGCTTCATGGAAAGCTTACGGACATATGGTCCGTTGCAAGGCGAGGGGCCGATTGTGAAACCGCTGCCATCCTTGTTAAAGGCATTCTAACGGAATTCATGTCCGTTAGAATTTGGAGGATCCGATTTTCTGACGGCTAGCGGACTGAATGTCCGTTACGGTTCGCTTCGCGAGCGCCTGCTGTCACAGCCGGAGCAGGCGTTTGGCGTTGGTATAGCAGATTTTCTCCCGGTCGGACGGGCTGAGCGGCGCCGATTCGATGAACTGGACCGCTTCGGCCGGGTCCTGGTACGGATAGTCCACCGAAAACATGATCCGGTCCGTGCCCAAAGCAAGCTGCGTGCACAGCAGCGCCTCCGGCGAGCAGACGCCCGACGTGGTCACCATGATGTTTTCCCGGACATACTGGGAGGGGGGTTTGGCCAGCTTTTTGGTTTTCTTGCCGATTTCCCACCGGTCGTCGAGGCGCTTCAGGCAGAAGGGAAGCATTTCGCCCATGTGCCCGAGGATCAGCGTCAGCCTGGGGAAGGCGTCAAACACGCCGGCCAGAATAAGGCGCAGGGCATGGGTGGCCGTCTCCACGCCCCATCCCCACATGGCCTTGGTCAGTTCGGGATAGCCTTCCATCACTTTCCACGAATCCGGCGAAGACGACGGGTGGAGATAAACCGGCACCTCCAGTTCCTCCGCCCTTTCCCAGATCACCCAGAACTTCTCGTGGTCCAGATATTCCCCGTTCGAATGCCCGTTGATGAGGGCGCCTTTGAACCCCAGCTGGGTCACCGCGCGTTCCAGCTCGTCCGCCGCTTCCTTGGGGCTCTGGCAGGGCAGGGCGGCGAAAGCGGCGAAGCGCTTCGGATGCCGGGCGACCACCTCGGCGATGAAATCGTTTGCATTTTTCGCCTCCCGGACGGCTTCCTTGGGGTCTTGGATCGCCTGCACTCCGGGGGTGGTCAGGGACAGCACCTGGATTTCGATGTTGTTTTCGTCCATTTCCTTCAGGCGGATCTCGGTGAAATCGGTGATCCGGTCCTGCATCCACTTGCGGAAATCCGGACGGAAGGACGGGACGATGGTGTCTTCGTAGGCGTTGAAGTAATCCGTCAGAAAATGTTCTTCCAGCGTGATTTTCTTGACCGGCGCGGGGGGAGTCCAGTAGCTCATGGTGCCCTCCTTAAATGATTCGCATTATAGTACAGAATATTGTATTGCGGTATAACTATCATAGATCGACCGTGAGATCGTCGTCAACCGGAACCTGTCTCGAATCGGCCATTCTTCCGATCCGGCGGCTGTCGGTCGTACATCAGATGCATGAGCTCGTCCATCCGGCAAATCACCCAGGGTTTGGGTTTGGTGCGAAGGATGTTGCAGTGGACCAGGTGGCCGATCGTTTTGGCCACCGTTACCCGGGTGGTGCCGGTGTATCGCGCCAGATTTTCCTGGGTCAAATGGATGCGCAGCTCGATGCCCCGTTCCGTTTTGTAGCCGAATTGATTGCTAAGCCGGATCAATCCTTTGTAAATGCGTTGTTCGGCCGTCAGGTAGGAGTCCTCGATAATTTCGGTCGTGATCCTCAGTTTCTTGGCCAAATCCGTATAGAAATACCACAGGATTTCCGGTTTTTCGTGCATCATCCGCTTGACGAATTCCTTGTCGATCTCCAGGTTCACGCAGGGCTCCACGGCTTCCGCCGTCATGGTGTGGACGAAATCCTCGACCAGGGTGATGTTGCCGTACAGATCGATCGGGACAAAAAACTGGAGCATCCGCTGCTGTCCGGTCGGCGCCGTCCGGTAGGTCATGACGACGCCTTTCATCAGGACGTAGACGCGGTTCCCCGGCTCTCCTTCCTTGATGATGATTTCTTTTTTTCGGTAATGCTTGACATTCACATATCGATCTATATTTTCCAAACTTAAAAGAGCCTTAATAATAGCGGGCATTTTTTTATCATCATCATCATTCAAATATTGCGAGAACAAGCCGCTCCCTCCCCCGGCCATCCATATAAAATATTGATTTTGTATCCCAATATACAGATTTTTTATAACATTACCACAGATAATTGAAGTCAGATGCGCGCGAAAAACGGCCGGCCGCCGGAAAAAGTCAGGAAAGAAGGGATCGTATGGCAGACCGCCACGGAAAACGGTGGGACGCGATATATGTGGCCGTGGTCGTCCCGTACAAAGAGGACAGCTACGAAGTGGACTACGAGGCTTTCCGCGGGTTGATCCGCTATTTTCTGCAGCCCAAATTCGTCGACGCGGGCGGCGGCATCATCGTCAATCCGGAAGCCGGAGAAATTTTTTACCTCACCCATGAGGAAAAGAAGCGCCTGATCGAAATCGCTGTGGAAGAGGCGAAAGGCAAGGTGCCGCTTTTCACCGGCATTTTCGACATGACCACCGAAAACGCTGCCCGCGACGCCGTCGTGGCCAAAGAAGCGGGCGTGGACGGATGGTTCTTCATTCCGCCCACCGGTTCGGGGGACATCACGTACGCCTGGAATCCCGAAAAATACCCGGAAATCTGGATCGACTGGATGAAGGCCATCGACGAGGCCGTGGACCTGCCGATCATCGTGCATCCGACCTCGGGAACGTCGCCTTTTTACGGCGTCGGCCTTCCGGTGGGACCGACGGTCAAGATGTGCACGGAAGTTCCCAACATCGTGGGATGGAAAATGACCTATTCGCTGCAGGGCTACAAGGCCATTTCCGATGCCCTCCGTTCGCTGGACCGCCACGTCGGCGTGTTTGCCGCGCCCGCCGACCTCTTTCACGAGAACTTGCTGAACGACCAGTTCGACGGCACCGTCAGCGGCGCGTTCTGTTACGCGATGGAGCCCATGATCGACCACATTGAAGCGTGGAAGCGGAACGATCTGGCCGAGGCCCGCAGAATCTGGAACGGTGGTCTGAAACGCCTGCAGGACTACGTGTACAGCGATTACGCCAGATTGCACATCCGATACAAGATCGGCGCCTGGCTCCGCGGGCTGGTTCCGTCGCCGTTCATGCGTCCGCCGCAGCCGAAGCCGAAAAAGGAAGAAATCCTGCAGATGAAAAGCCTGCTGGCGGGCGCGGGACTGGATGTGATTTCGGACCGGGACATCGACAGGGTTATGGCAAGGCTCTGAGGAACACGGAAAGTTTCAGGAAAGGGGATGGTCGCATTTCCATCTCTTTTCCCGCCATTTTGGAAGCGCTAACAACCATCTGAACGACATCCATCCAGACTTTCCAAGGAAAGGAAGGTTTTTCTGATGACCAGCGAGGTCATGACCGGCGAGATGAACGCCGGCCAACAGAGGCTGAATCTGATCGCCCGTCTGGAACGGGTTCCGTTTTCCAGATGGCACGTCAAAATCCGGGTGCTTGTGGGGACGGCCACTTTGTTCGACGCCATCGACGCCCTGATGATCGCCTACATCATGCCTGTCCTAGTTCCTCTGTGGAGCATCGATCCGACCCGGGTGGGGCTGCTGATTTCCATTTCCTACGTCGGCCAGCTGCTCGGAGCGCTGTTCTTCGGATGGTTCTCGGAAAGATATGGGCGCAAAAAGTCGCTGATCTTCAGCGTCCTGGTCATGGGCATCATGTCGCTGGCCTGCGCGTTTTCCTGGGATTATTGGTCCCTGTTTGTCTTCCGCTTCGTCCAAGGCCTTGGCCTGGGCGGCGAAGTCCCCGTCGCGGCGTCCTATATCAGCGAATGGAGCAAGGCGAAGGGACGCGGAAAGTTTGTGATTCTCTATGAGATGGTGTTCGCCATCGGCGTGGTTCTGGCCGGCCTGCTGGGACGGGCGGTCATTCCCGCCTTCGGCTGGCAGGTCATGTTCATCCTGGGCGCCATTCCCGCGCTTTTGGTGCCGGCTTTTTTACGCGCTTTGCCGGAATCCCCGAGGTGGCTCATCAACCGCGGACGTTACGCGGAGGCGGACAAGGTCATCGAGCAGGTCGAAACCTATGTCAGCCGCTTGACGCCCTTGCCTCCCGTCGATACCAATATCAAGCTGGGCGAGGAAAAGAAAACAAACATTCTGGAACTGTTCCAGGGCATTTATCTCAGGCGGACGTTTACGATCTGGGTGCTTTGGTTCTGCGTCTATTTCGTCAACTATGGATTGCAGACATGGCTTCCGACGCTGTATTCCACCGTGTTCAACCTGTCGATCCAGCGGTCGTTGATCTACAGCATTGTTCCGTTGCTGGTGGGGCTCGCGGGCAACCTGATCTCCGCCTTCCTGATCGACCGCGTCGGGCGGAAGCCGTGGTTTGCCGTTTCCTTCCTGGCTGTGGCGATCGCCCTGTTCGCCCTGGCGATGACGGGAGTGACCAGCGCGGAAGTTCTGCTCCTGTTCACCACCATCAACATGTTCTTTGTCAGCCCGATGTCCGCCGGTCTGTACCTTTACACGCCGGAATTGTATCCGACCCGTTTGAGAGGTTTCGGCAGCAGTACGGGTTCGGGCTGGCTGCGGATCGCTTCCATCATCGGCCCGAATATCGTCGGTGTCGTCGTGGCCCAATATTCGCTTTCGCTCATGTTCATCATTTTCAGCTGCGTGGCCCTCGCGGGTGCGATCTGTGCCGCCGCGTTCGCGGTTGAAACCAAAGGAAGGGTTTTGGAAGAAATTTCCCCGTAATGCATACCTGCTTCGATTGAAACCAAAGTAGGGATGAACGTTGAGAAAAATCTGCATAGAGGAACACTGGGGAACCCCCGAAACCGAAGAATTGCGGATGCGGTGGCTGAAAAGCATCGTGTTTCGCGTGACGCTCGACTCCGAAATCCGAAACAGGCTGCTGCAAAAAATGTGGTCCTTTGAAGCCCGTCTGCCGGTGATGGATGAATACGGCATCGCCGTTCAGGTAATCTCGCTCAGTTCTCCCGGCGTGCAAGGGATCGCGGATCCCCGGGAAGCGGTTTACGCGGCCAAAAAGCTCAACGACGCCCAGGCCGAGCTGATCCACAAATACCCCGATCGATTCGCGGGCTTTGCAGCGCTTCCCCTGCAAAGCCCGAAGGAAGCCGCGGACGAGCTGGAGCGCGCGGTGACGCAGCTGGGCTTCAGAGGGGCGATGATCCACGGCCACACCCACGGGGAATATCTGGACGCGGAGAAGTTCCGGGTCGTCTGGGAGCGGGCGGAAGCCCTGAACGCACCGCTTTATTTGCACGTGAATGAACCGATGGTGGACCAGATGAAAATTTATCAAGGGCGGCCCGAGCTTCTAGGTCCCACCTGGTGCTGGGGAGTGGAAACCGCGACGCACGCTTTGCGCATCATCTTCGGCGGGATGTTTGACGCCTATCCCAAGGCGGCTCTGATCCTTGATCACATGGGTGAATCCTTGCCGTATGTCCTGGGACGCCTGGACGAGGGATTCACGCTGGTCGGCGGGAAGAAATCCGGCAAGCTGAAGAAAATGCCGTCCGAATATTTTCGGGAAAACGTGTGGATTACCACCAGCGGAAAGTTTTTTCCGGAGACCCTCCAATGCGCCATCCGGGCGATCGGGGCCGACCGGATTCTGTTCGCGACGGACTATCCGTTTGCGGACACGAGGGAAGCGGTGGAACAGATCGAAAACTCCCCGGTGGGCGAGGAGGACAAGGAACGCATTTTCCATTTGAACGCGGAAAGGCTTCTTGGGTTGTAACGGTTTTTCGCGCAGGGGCTTGCGGTGCCCGCAAGCCCTTTTTTTTTCCCGCAAAGAACAACGGCATGAACCGCTCATTTTGCTGTCAAGCGTCTGTGAATAAGTCAGGTTAACTGTTCTATGAAAATGTCAGGGAGATGATAGCTGATTAAACAGCCGCCGTCC
>Ga0065723_100536_pt1 | contig 85028 bp, 63 predicted proteins | sample TheenrcuSG05Z960_FD_59110 | JGI IMG/M metagenome (GOLD analysis project Ga0065723, IMG submission 59110) | Thermophilic enrichment culture from UC Davis - Sample SG0.5Z960 | ecosystem: Engineered > Solid waste > Grass > Composting > Bioreactor | place: USA: University of California, Davis
ATGATCGACGAGACCATCGATTGCGACGACTTCGGCACCTGGCTCAGGACATTGCGCATGAAGTGAACACGGCAACGCTGCCAAGTGGCGCCCGCCAGAACCTGCTCAATCGCTCTGCGCAACCCTTCGTGAGCATCACTAATCGCCAATTGCACGCCTCGAAGTCCCCGAGCGACCAGTTTCCGTAGNAACTCAAGCCAAAACGANCCGTCCTCGCTCATGCCAAGATCAAAACCGAGAACTTCCCGGTCNCCGGTCTCCCGGANNCCGATGGCCACGACAAGCGCCATGCTGCGTACCCGGCCGCCCTCGCGTACTTTCGGGAACGTGGCATCCAACCAGACATAAGGAAATTGTCCCTCGAGCGGGCGCTCTTTGAATGCGATCACGACTTCATCGAGCTCCCGGCATATCCGGGATACTTCGCTTTTGCTGATGCCTTTCATGCCCAGGGATTCAACGAGTTCATCGACTTTTCGCGTACTGACGCCGTGTATGTACGCTTCCTGTACAACGGAAAGCAATGCCTTTTCCGCGCGCTTCCGGGGTTCAAGCAGGGAGGGGAAGTAGCTGCCTTTGCGAAGCTTCGGAATGCTCAGATTGAGCGTTCCGACCCGTGTATCCCACTCCCGCTGCCGATAACCGTTGCGCTGGTTGGTTCTTTCCGTGTTTCGTTCATAACGCTCGGCACCGATCTGGGCCGCTACTTCCGCCTCCATCAAGGAATGAACAAGCACATTCAAGGCTTCTTTGAGAAAGTCTACATCACCATCAGAACCGGACTTGCGCAAAAGCTCCAAAAGTGACATTCTATCTATAGAAGCCACGGTTTGATCCTCCTTCTAAAGGTGAGTCGCGTCACTTTAGTAGAAATCATACCGTGGCTTCCCTTGTCAAGAAGCTCGGTGTAATTTTACACCACTACTAGGGACTATAACNANNNAACAACCGGAAACTGCGGGAGTTCGGCAGCCAGTTGGCGTTCTATCCCGGCATGCCCGAGTTTCTCGGTGAAACCAAACGAATCATCGAAGAAGACGAGCGATTCAAACCGTATTCCATCAAAGTGGAGCACTACATCGTCAGCACCGGCCTGGCGGATATGATCCGGGGTTCGAAGGTTATGCCCTTCGTCGACGGCATCTGGGGCTGCGAGTTCATCGAGGATGTCGTAAAGAGCAATCTGGATGTCAAGGAATACGTGAAAAAGGACCGGAATGCGCCCAAAGAGGAGCGGGTCATCACCCAGATCGGCTACGCGGTGGACAACACGTCGAAGACGCGGGCGATATTCGAAATCAACAAAGGCGCCAACAAAAAACCCGCCATCGACGTCAACTCGTTCATGCCCCACGACAACCGTCGGGTGCCGTTCGATCAAATGATCTATGTCGCTGACGGCCCAAGCGACGTGCCGGCGTTCTCCATTTTGCGGCAGCATGGCGGCAGCACGTTCGCCGTCTATCCGAAAGGAAAACTGAAAGAATTCAAGCAGGTCGATCAATTGCGCAAGGACGGCCGGATCGACATGTACGGCGAAGCGGACTACACGCCTCACTCGACGACGTACATGTGGTTGATCAACCGGATGCAGGAAATCGCCGAAACGATCGTGCAGCGCAAAGAGGCGGCCATCCACCAGAGCGTGTCCAATCCGCCGACGCATATCAGCTCGGAGAATTGATTGCGGAAGTTGGATCAAGCATTGAAGCAGGATGGTGAATGGTAATGCCGAAACTCGTCTTCAGCCGAAAAGGCTTTGACTCGAAGGCCGGACACGGGTACTCGCCCTTTGATCCGATTACGAGAAATTATATTGTGCTGCCGATTCCGGAAGACAACAAAAAATCAAAAGTCAAGCACCTGTATCGGAATCTGAAGTTGAAAAAGAACTGGTTTGAAGGCATTGACGCCGACAATTTGGAAGAGCTTGTGCTGCATAAGGATCTAAAGTACAGTCAAGCCGCCAAGCAGGCCGTCGAAAGCGCCGGCGCCCATTTTGACCCCATGCTCGGATCGTGTCCGTGGCTGGAAAAAGGCCCACAAATCTGCGCATTCGGACAATCGGAAGCCGCGAGGGGACACCTCAGAAACCAGGGTGTCGGAGAAGGAAGCATCTTCCTGTTTTTCAGCCGATTCAAACCGATCCGTGATGTTGCGGATCCCGACAACCAGGCGGCGGGTTGGGAGAAGGGCGTCTACTTCCTGTACGGCTGGATGCGGGTGGGGAAGATTTTCGATGCTTCTAGCAAAAAACAACTTCCGAAGAATGTTTGGAATGAACATCCCCACGGCTGTCTGGACCGGAAAAACGACGCCACTTTCATGCCGGCGGAAAAACTGTTCGATGACATGGACATTCGCGGTTTGGGGCTATTTCTCGTCGCTGTCGGATCGACAGATGCTTTCATCGCCTTGCCACAAGAATCAGCCGCTTGTTTGGCGGCTCCCCGCATTTTTCCATGAGGCGAAATATCGCCCGAGCTATTTTCGGAAAGATGCTTGGGAGAACAGCCAAGTGAATTCACGCTGCTATGTGGAAGCCCCTTCCAGAGGGCAGGAATTCGTGACGGAGCTGGACGGCAAAACTCTGGAATGGCTGAAGTCCCTGTTTGCCTAATGCCAATGATGCTGTAGTTGATTTCGTCATCAGACCGAAGAATCCACCATCGAACAATCGGCTGTTGATCGATCCATTTTCTGGTTGATATATTATCCTTATCCCATAATCGCGGGGGAAAGGATATGATTTACAACTATCATGAACTTACCGAAGAGCAATTGCATCGATTGAAGCACCGCGCAAGCAGCAGCATTCTTTCAGAGGATACGTTTGCCAAAGTGTCCGTCGTGATTGAAAACGTGAGAAAAAACGGGGACCGGGCCATCATCGCCGCGACGAAAGAACACGACCGCGTCGATCTCAACAGCCTTGAAGTGTCCGAGGAAGAAATCGAGCAAGCTTGGCGTTCATTGGAGCCCGCCGTCATCGACAGCCTGAAGCAATCGATCGAGAACCATTTTGAATACAACCGGCGAATCGCCCCGCCAAGGCTTCAGATGGAACAATTGGGAAACGGCATCTGGGCCGGACGAAAAGCGGTCCCGCTGGAGCGCGTCGGACTTTATGTTCCGAGCGGCAAGGGGGCTTATCCGTCTTCGTTCATCACCATCTGCGTGCCGGCCATTGTGGCGGGGGTTCCCGACATTCAAGTCGCCGTTCCTCCCAACCCCGACGGAACGGTGGACCCGGCCGTGCTTGCCGTCGCCAAGCTATTGGGAATCAAAAACATCTTCAAAGGAAATGGCGTAGCCTGCATCGCCGCGTTTACATACGGGACGGAGACGATCAAGAAAGTTGGCAAGATTGTCGGTCCGGGCGGGCCCTTCGTGATGGCGGCCCAGATGAAAGCCCAGCTGGAAGGCGTTGCGGTCGGCCTTCTGTATGGCCCGTCGGAATGCATGATCATTGCGGATGACTCGGCCGATCCGGAGCTGATTGCCGCCGATCTCATCAACGAGGCGGAACACGGCCTGGAGAGCTCGGCCATTCTTCTCACGGATTCGATTGAACTGGCCCGAAGCGTGGAAAAGGCGATCCGGGAACAGCTGGAACGGCTGCCCGAAAGAAGAAAAACGTACGCGGAGCGTTCCCTGTTCGCCAACGGCGGCATCATCATCGTGGAAAACATGGACAAAGCGGTCGAAGTGGCCAATGACTGGGGCAACGAGCATATCCAGATCGTGACCCGGAATGCGTGGGAAGTGGCCAACCGCATCAACAGCGCTTCGGAACTGTTGATCGGCCAGCACACCACGTTCTCCGCCATCAGCTATGCGATCGGCGTGCCCGCCTGCTTGCCGACGGGCCAGTTTTCCAAACTGCATTCCGGCGTGACGGTGGAGAGCTTTCTCCGCTACAGCGCCGTCACCCAGCTCGACAGGGTAGGCTTGCAGCACTTGTCCAGCACCATCTGCACGCTGGCGGAATATGAAGGGTTTCCCGCCCACAGCCGTTCCATCGAGATCCGGAAATCAAAAGGAATTCTGGAGTAAAAAAAGACCTTGTCGGATGCCCTCCTTCAAGGTCTTCTTTTTTTCTTCGTTCCGTGTTTGTCCCGCCCGGATTTATCGGGCGGCTCACGTCCCCGTTTGCCGCAGGCTTTTCATGATGCGGTCGATCACGTCCTTGTACCGTTCATACCGTTCCTTGTCCATCCGGGCGAAGGCGCCGAGGAAGCGGCCCTGTATCAGCTGCTTCTCGTCGATGGAATACACAAGGCGCACTTCATCCCCTTCTTCAAAAAGGGAGACGGTGCCTTCCAGCCCGCTGTCCGTCCGGAACGGCTCGGTGGACACGTGCGCGTCGAAATCGAAATAGCCGGTGAGGGTGCCGGCCTGGCCGAAAATGTCCAGCCAGTCTTCCTCGCTTCCATCAATCTGCAGCCGGATGCCCGCGTCCGGGCTTTCGAAGCCTTCNTCGGGGGCCGTTTCGCCGTAGGCGGTGGACGGCCAGTCCGCCGGGACGTCCACGGCGAAGCCGAACCGGACGCTTTCATGGGTGACCCAGCCCGGCGCATCGACGGGTTCCGGCCCGGAAGCCGCGCAGCCCGGGAGCGTCAAGACGGCCACAAGGGCCAACAGGGCCAAAACGGTCACATGGGCGGGAATACGGGTTCTTGTCTGGCGCAAAGGCCACATCCTCCTTTTAATCGGACATGATAGAATAAGGAATAAAACGTGATTCATGATCGGGAGGCATGGCATTGGCGAAATCGATGGTTGCCCAAACGCCCCCCATGGGGTGGAACAGCTGGGACTGCTACGGCGCGGCCGTCACCGAGGACGAGGTGCGCGGCAACGCGGCATACATGGCGACCCATCTGAAGGACTATGGCTGGGAATACGTGGTGGTCGACATCCAATGGTACGAGCCGGGCGCCGTCTCGTCCCGGTACCGGCCGTTCGTCCCGCTTTGCATGGATGACTATTCGCGCCTTGTGCCGGCGGAAAACCGGTTCCCCTCCGCGAGGGGCGGCCGGGGCTTCAAGCCGCTGGCGGATTACGTCCACAGCCTCGGCCTCAAATTTGGCATTCACATCATGCGCGGCATCCCGCGCCAGGCCGTTCACAATGGCGGGCGGATCAAGGGGACGAATGTGACGGCGCGCGACATCGCCCACACGAATTCCATCTGCCCGTGGAACACGGACATGTACGGCGTGGACGCCTCGAAGGAAGGGGCGCAGGCCTATTACGATTCGCTTTTTGAACTGTACGCCGAGTGGGGCGTCGATTTCGTCAAGGTGGACGACATCGCCGCGTCACGGCTGTACGGTTCGCACCTGGAGGAGATCCGGCTGATCCGCCGGGCCATCGACCGGTGCGGCCGGCCGATGGTGCTGAGCCTGTCGCCCGGCCCGGCGCCGCTTGAGCACGCCGATTTCTTTGCGGAACACGCCAACATGTGGCGGATGACCGACGACTTCTGGGACAAATGGCCGCTGCTTTTGGACATGTTCGACCGGTGCAAAAAGTGGGAAGGGAAGTCGCGCCCGGGCGCCTGGCCGGACTGCGACATGCTGCCCCTCGGCCGCATCGGCATCCGCAATGTCGACGGGGGCGCCGGCGACCGCCGGACGCGGTTCACCCGGGACGAGCAGCGGACGATGATGACGCTGTGGACGATGTTCCGCTCGCCGCTCATGTTCGGCGGGGAGCTGCGCGACAACGACGAGTGGACGCTGTCGCTCCTTACGAACCGGGACGTGCTGGCCATGCACCGCGAAAGTTCCAACGCCCGGCAGGTGTACCGGGACGGAAGCCGGATCGTGTGGGCGGCCGACGGGCCGCGCGGCGAAGTATATGCGGCGCTGTTCAACGTTGGCGAAGCGCCGGAGCGGGTGTCCGTGGCGCTGTCCGATCTCGGCCTCGCCCGCGCCGTCCATGGCAAAGAGTTGTGGACCGGCCGGGAAACCGGCGTTCTCGCGGAGCGTCTGTCGGCCGACGTGCCGCCCCACGGCGCGGCCCTGTTCCGGCTGGCGGCGCCGGAAACCTGATCGGGAGTCGCCGGATGCAAGGGTTGGGGCACCAGGGCATGCGTCCACGGATTCGGCGCCCGCCCCGGTTCATTGAAAATCGGGAATCCATTCGTCTTCGATGCCCATGAGTCCGTCGCCGTATTTGACGCGGATGCCGTGGCTGTTGCCGCGATCGTCCGACACGGTGAATTCGAACGGCCTGACGTGGGCCACGGTCCATTCCCGGTCGCCAAACTGCTCCCGGTAGCGGCGGATCGTTTCTTCCGCCACCCACACCGGCACCTCCAGATCGTCCGCATTGAGGCAGGAGGCCAGCTTCTCCGCCTCTTCCCGGCGGATCAGATCCAGATAGCCGTCGACCAGCGATTCGGCATGGGGGTAATACCGGATGAACGGATGCTTGAAGGCGGGTCTGCCTTCCAGGTCATAAACGATGACGAGGACTTGTTCCCCGCCGTTGCCGCCGCCGGCCCCGTCCGTCAGCCTGAATTCGTACGACCCGCCTCCGTCCCACGAGACGGTCCCTTCCGACGCCGGTTCGGCGGTCAGCGACGCAAGGTCGAATATGCGGGCGAATCCTTCGATCATGGCGGCCGCCTCGTGCTCCTGCGTCAGCCACGTTTCGTTGACGAGCGCCACGAGTTCCCGCGCCTCGCCCCTTCGCATCAGGTCCAGAAAACGATCCGCGTCCCGCTGCGCGATGTCCAGATTGTGAAGGGACGGTTCGGCGCCGGATCCGGCTGCGGTTTCCGCGCCCGTTTCCGCATCGGTCTTTGCACCGGCACCTGAATCCGTTTCTGCATCGGTCCCTGCACCGGTTCCCGCATCGGACGCCGGATCGGGTTCACTGGGTTCATGGCCGGCCGGACCGCCAACATGGGATGACGGCCCGCCGTTGCCATCGGCCGACGAATCCCCGTCTGCATATGGCGAAAGGGCGCCGCCGTCGTTTTTTTCAATTTGTGGAGGGCCGCCGGCGGCTTCCCCCGGGCAGCCGGCGACCGGCACGATCAGCAAGGCCATGGCGGCCAGCCAAACGATCCATCGCTTCACGGACGCATCTCCAGAATTGTCCGTCGTGGCCGGATGCTTGCCACGCGGCCGTCGATTTCCTCACATGATATAATTTAATTATACTGGAAGAGATGTTCCAAGGGGATAGATGCGGTGAGAATGGAAGAGCTTGTCGGCCGATTGACGCTGGAAGAGAAGGCGGCGCTGCTGGAAGGCGCCGATTCCTGGTACACCAATCCCGTGCCGCGCCTCGGCATCCCGCGGCTGCATCTTACCGACGGCCCCCACGGCGTGCGCCAGGTTCGCCGGGCGGGCGGCGGGTTCTCCGTTTCGGACAATGAACCGGCCACGGCGTTTCCGACGTCGGCGGCGGTGGCGTCCTCCTGGAACCCGGAACTCGCCCGCCGCATGGGGGAAGCGATTGCCGAAGAGTGCCTGGCCGCCGGGGTGGACGTGCTGCTGGCGCCCGGCATCAACATCAAGCGCAGCCCGCTGTGCGGCCGGAATTTCGAGTACTATTCGGAAGATCCGCTCGTGTCGGCGGCGTTCGGCGCCGCCTTCGTGCAGGGTGTGCAGTCGAAGGGCGTCGGCTGCTGCGTGAAGCATTTTGCCGTCAATTCCAATGAAACGTTCCGTTTCGTCGGCGACAGCGTGGTGGACGAACGGGCGCTAAGGGAAATTTACCTGCGGGCGTTCGAAAGCGTTGTCAAGAACGCGAAGCCGTACGCTGTCATGAGCGCCTACAACAAGGTGAACGGCACGTTCGCGTCCGAGAACCGGCGGCTCCTCACGGACATTTTGCGCCGGGAGTGGGGGTTCGACGGCGTCGTGATGACGGACTGGGGCGCCACCTGCGACCGGGTGGAGGGGCTCCTGGCGGGATGCGACCTGGACATGCCCGGCGGGTCGTGGCACAACCGGAAGGCGATTCTCGAGGCGGCCCGCAGCGGGCGGCTTGCGGCCGATGTGCTTGATGCATCCGTCCGGCGCATGCTGCGCCTGATCGGGCGGTGCCGGACGGGGAAGGCGGAGCGGCAGGCGGCTCCCGATTTCGAAAAGCACGCGGCGCTGGCGTGCGACATCGCGAAGGAAAGCGCCGTGCTGCTCAAAAACGACGGGACGCTGCCGCTGTCCGGGGGCGAACGGCTGCTCGTGGTCGGCGAGATGTTACGAAAAAATGCGGTTCCGAGGGCGCCGGCTCCGTCCCTCGTCCACGTCCGACGGATGTCGTGACGCCGAAGGACGCCTTCGACCGGCGCGGCATTTCGTACGCGTATGAAAAAGGCTACCGCTCCTTCGATCCCGGCCGGGACGAACGGCTGGAGCAGGCGGCCGTCCGGGCGGCCGAAGACGCGGATGTCATCCTGTTTTTCGGGGGACTGACCGATTTCGAAGAAAGCGAAGGATTCGACCGGGAGCACATGCGCCTCGGGGACAACCAGACGGCGCTTCTGGAGAAGCTGGCGGCGACGGGGAAGAAGCTGGTGTTCGTCCTGTTTGCCGGGGCGCCGGTGGAGCTGCCTTTTCATGACTGCCTGTCCGCCCTGCTGTACATGGTGCTGCCGGGGCAGCGCGGCGGCGAAGCGGCGGCGGCCCTGCTGTACGGGGAAGCGGCGCCGTCGGGCAAGCTGGCGGAAAGCTGGCCGATGCGCCTCGAGGACACGAGCTGCTTCGCGGATTACAACCGAGGCCCCGTGTCGCGGTATTACGAGAGCATCTACGTCGGCTACCGGGCGTATGACAAAGCCGGCACGAAGCTGCGCTTTCCGTTCGGATTCGGGCTGTCCTACACGACGTTTGCGTACGCCGGCATGACCGTCCGGGAAGAAGACGGCCGGGTGGCCGTGTCCGCCGACATCACGAACACCGGCAAGCGGCGCGGCGCGGAAGTCGTCCAGCTGTACGTCCGGCACAAGGCGAGCGCCGTGTTCCGGCCGGACAAGGAACTGAAGGCGTTCGCGAAAGTGTTCCTCGAGCCGGGCGAAACGAAGCGGGTGGAGCTGGCCTTCGACAAGCGGGACCTGGCGTTCGTGGCACGCTGGCCTCGGGCGCTGGGTGGTGGAAAACGGCACATATGAGCTGCTCCTGGCCGCCTCCGCCGCGGACGTCCGGCTGGCCGCCGAGCTGTCCGTGACGGACGGCGAGACGATCGGCGGGACGGTGCCCCATCCGTACCCGCCCGACGTGGCGGACGCCTACGCCATGCCGCCGAAAGACGTGCCGGCGTGCTTCGGCCGTCTGGCGGGGCGCGCGGACGCCGGGGACGATCCGGCGGACGGGCAGGCGGGCGGTTTTCATGGCGAAACGGACAAGCCGCTTGGAAAGCCGGACGGTTCCGGCGGAGACGGGACTGGCGGAAACGGGCCCGGCGGCAAGGCGGACGGCCGGCGCCGGCCGTCCGGGCGCCGCCGCCATCCGCCGCTCACGATGGAGACGCAGCTGAGGGACTTCAGGCGCACGTTCGGCGGCCGGATCTTCTATGAAATGGTCATGCGGTCGGTCCGCCGCGAGTACGAAGCGGCGCTGGCCATGCCCGACTCGCTGGAGCGGGACAGCCGGCTCAAGAACACGCACTTCTTCCTCCGCCTGATGCCCCTCAACACGCCCCGCACGATGAGCATGTCGTCGGGCGGCGCGTTTCCGTACCGGGTGGCGGAAGCGCTCGTGGCGCTGGCCAACGGCCAGGTGCTGAAGGGGCTGTCGCTGCTCATGAAAAAAGAGAAGCCGGTCCCGCTTCCCAAGGATGCCGAATGAACCAATGTCCGATTTTGGGATATTGGGACTTGAAATAGACCAAACGTATATTCGCTGACAATACCTTGTCAATTGTCCAAAGTATAATAGGCTTATGATACCTGGCCGGGGAACGGATGGGAGGCGCCATCGACCGGCTGCTGAAGGGGCGCGGCATGATCCTCGTGTCGACGGGTTTTTCGGAAAGCCTGAACTTGCGGCAGCGGCTGGAAGGGTTTCTCGGGTACGTCCATCGCGAAACCCGGGTCGACGTGCTGGAAGTCGGCTACCATGAGGGCATTGCCGAGCAGGCGCTGGCCAATCTGGAAGCGATGATCGACGACCATCCCCACTTCGACGCCTTCGTCGCCCTCGATTTCATGTCCGGCGCCGCTTCCATCCTGGTGTGGAAGGCGATGGGATTGAACCGCTACGCCCTCACCTTCGGGCTCATGCCGGAAATTTCCGAAGCGATCGTAAACGGCCAAATCACGCTGGCGGTTTCCTGGACGAGGAACGCTGGGGCGAACTGATCGTCCAGCAGCTGCTGAAGGCGAGCCGGCACGAAGAAATCCCGGCTTACATCGACACCGGGATTTCGCTCGTCGGCGGGGAGGCGGTGAAATAACGGAATAAAGAACATGAAATGCACTTTGTCATCTGCACGAAGTGCATTTTGTGTACTTCATTTCGGGGTGTTGACCGATTTGGGCTTCATGAAGTGCAAAACATGCATCACATTTTCGCCGTCTGGCCCGTAATCGGCTTTTTTCGGAAAATATGATGCATGAAATGCACTTCATTGCCTTCCTTTGAGCCGATTTGGCTGAATGAGGTTCATGAAGTGCACTTCGTTTCGTGAGCGGACTGGATTTTGTACAGCACATTTCATGCAGCGCATGACGTCGCGCATGATGTTGCGCATTCCGTTGCGCATGACGTCAAACGGCCCGCTTCCCATCGTTTTCGATGCATCACATCGTTCCCGGGACAAGCGATTTCCATTTTCATCCGGCATGGGAATTTGTCCGTGCGGCATGCTGAAACGTCACCGGACGTCCAGCCCCTTTCGGTAGGCTTCCGGCGGCACGCCGAGGACGGATTTGAAATCCTTGATGAAGTGCGCCTGGTCGGAATAGCCGAGCTGCACGGCCAGGTCCGCCAGGGAAACTGACGGATCCCGCTCGATGCGCTCCGCCGCCTCCTGCAGGCGGAACCGCTTGATGACCCACTTCGGCGAAACGCCGACATACTTGCGGAACAGTCGCTGCAGCCCGCGGACCGACAGGCCGGTAAACTCGGCCAGTTGCTCAACTTTGACCATGTTCCGGTCCTGCATGACGCGCCCGACGATCCGGCCCGCCCATTCCGCTTGCGGATCCCGCTCCGGCAACACGGCCATGAGCGCCTGTTCCGCCTGACGGGCCATGGCGGCGGCATCGCCCGCATCGAGCACCCGGTGCATCCACCGATTCGCATCGGAACCGAACCGTTCGGCGGCGGGCACGGTCAATCCGGTCAGAAGCGAGATGTCCTCATGACGGAACGGATAAAAACCGCCCGCACGGAACCGGACGCCGAGCACCCGGCCCGAGCCGCGCAGGGTGCGGACGAACGGCCGTTTCGGGATGCCGTAGACAAGCGCCCGGCGGCCGTTTTCATCCTCCTCGAAGGCGAGATGGACGCAGGGAAACGACAGCACCGTCTGGACGTACGTTTCGCCGGACGGCAGGTCGTAGCGGACGAACCAATAGTGCTCGACAAACGGCGCCAGATCGGGACCCGGTTCGAAGCGGGCCAGGGAAAACTTGTCCAGTCCCCTTGCCGCATGCACGATGCCCCGCGTCGACAGCTCGTCCGTCCGTTGTTCTTCCATGCGAACCGCCTCCCCGCTTGTTGGTCATTTTCCGCTCCCTGCCACACGGTGCCGTGTCGCACTTTTACAATACGCCGGGCCGGACAATCCTTACAATCAAGGCTAACCTTTTCCATCCGGTTGATCAACCGTTTCCATCCAGCAGCACCAAAAAGGAGGATTGCGGATGAGTGAATTTGGCAACGAAAAAGGATTGACGGGCACCTACGTGAAGAACGGAACGCCCGTCGGCTACACCGCCCTGACGCCGTTCATCGTGGTGGATCGTCCGGAGGACGAGATCGCGTTCTGCGAAAAGACGTTCGGCGCCATGGCGAAAAACGTGACGGCCATGGATGTGGACGGCCGGCGGATGATCGTCCATGCGGAGCTCGATTTCGGCAACGGATATCTGCAGCTTGGCGCCGCCAATCCGATGTACCGGCTTGTCCTGCCGCCGGGAGACGGCAACGCCTGCTATTCGCTGGGCGTCTACGTGCCCGACGTGGATGCGGCGCTGGCGCGGGCCGTCGACAATGGCGCCGTCGTCCGGGAACCCGCCGCCACGTTCGTGTCGGGGGACCGGTACGCCAGCATCCTCGATCCGTGCGGCATCCGCTGGACGATCATGTCGCGGGTGGAGGACATTTCCGAGGAAGAAAGCTTCCGGCGGGTGGAAGCGTGGAGCAAAAGCGTCCGGCCATCCGGCGGATGAGCGGACGGCGGATGTGCGTCTGGTGGGTGAACGTCCAGTTGATGTGCATCCAGCGGATGAGTGTCCGGCGCGTCAAGCGGATGTGCGTCTGGCGGTTGAACGCCCGGCGGCGAAGCGCCCTGCAGAGGGCGCTTTTTTTTGCCGCCGTCAGTCCAGCCGGAAGCCGCGGGACTCGAGGAACGCCTTCATGTGCGGGCGGAGGTTGGAGCCGAGGCGCCGGACCATTTCCTTCGACCAGGTGGTGTCCCGCCGGCTGCCCGTCCGCGTCAGCATGTAGTGGCGAAGCTCGCGGTTGTAGGCCTCGATGCTGTCCGCATGGGTTTCACGCGAGTACCGGTTGCGGTGCAGTACGGCCCGCATCGGCAGCCGCGGCCGAAGGTCCGGCTGTTCGGCGGGAAAGCCGAGGCACATGCCGAAGACGGGATAGACGAGTTCGGGCAGCTCCAAAAGTTCGGCCACTTCCTGCGGGTTGTTGCGGATGCCGCCGATATAGACGGTACCGAGGCCGAGGGATTCCGCGGCGATGACGGCATTCTGGGCGGCCAGGGCGGCGTCCACCGTGGCGATGATGAACAGCTCCGCATTGGACGGCATGCCGCCTTCCGGGCCTCCTTCCAGGTCGCAGGCCGTCTTCAGGCGGCAGAGGTCGGCGCACCAGACGAGGAAGACGGGGCACTCCGCCACGTATGCCTGGTTGCCCGACAGGACGGCGAGGCGTTTTTTCATGTCGGGGTCCGTGACGGCGACGACGCTCCAGGCCTGCATGTTGCTGGACGTGGGCGCCCGCTGGGCGCACCCGATGATGGCGGCGAGCATCTCTTCCGGTATCGGGTCGGGCTTGTATTTGCGGATGGACCGGCGCCGGTTGATGAGCGCAATCGTTTCGTTCATGTTCGGGCTCCTCTCGGTGCGGATGAAAAGATTGATTTCCTTCTTGTCTCATAACACGCCCGGTCCGTCGTTCGCAAGGTTCCGGCCATTCAAAGACGATCGGACTCGCCAATGATCCGCCGGCATTCCCGGCCGGCGGCGGCACCGGCGCGTCGTGGATCCGGAAAAAAACGGTTTTCCATTTCCGCTCCATATGCTATGATGATAGCCAAAATTTCCGACGTCCGGATGGCCCCGGTTCCGGCATCCGTCCCTTCGCGCTCCGGCCCGGCGCCATTTCCGCCGGGTTTTTGCGTTTCCCGGGGAAATAAAGAGAACGCGATGGCGAGACGGGCGGCCAGGCGGTCGGACGGTGCATCTTGGAGCGGTTTTCCGGCATGGGGAGTGGAGAAAGAAAGCTATGACGATCCTGCTGTCCGTGCTCCGGCAGCGGATGTTCGCCGCGCTGTCGGTTTCCCTTTTTTTGATGGGCATCTGCAGCTCGTTTTACGGTCCCTACCTGTCGCTGTTCGGCGTCCGCGAGGTCGGCATGTCCCCGATGGCGCTCGGGCTGTTCATGTCGGCCTCGACGTTGGCCGGCATTGCCGCCAGCACGGCCGTCGGGTTCATCTCCGACGCGGGGGCCTGCCGCAAGCGGCTGCTCATGGGCGCCATCGCCGCCGGCATGGCGGGGTATGCGGTGTTTGCCTTTTCCCGCCATTACGCGGTGCTGCTGCTGGCGTCCCTCGTGTTTCTCTCGTTTTCCCGGTCGACGTTTCCGCAGCTGTTTGCCCTCTCCGGCGAGATCGACATGCGCGGGCGGGAGGAAAACCGGGCGCTTGTCACCGGCATCCTGCGGGCGATCTTTGCCGTCGGCTGGGTGGTCGGGCCGGTGATCGCCGCCTTCCTGCTGGAAGCGTCCGGCTTCACCGCGCTCTATCTGACGGTGGTTGTCATTTTCGGCCTGCTGCTCGCCATCGTGGGGCTGTTCGTCAGGGAACACCGCCGGTCCCGCGCCCGGCGCGCGTCAGCTTCCGGCAAACCCGCGGTGAACCGGGTGCTGGCGCTCAATGCCGCGAGCTTTTCCATCATCTATCTGGCAACGGGGCTGAACGCCGCCGCCCTGCCCCTTTTCGTCACGGAGACCCTGGGGGCGTCGAGCCGGCATGTCGGCTTTCTGCTCGGACTCGCGGCCGCCCTGGAAATTCCCCTGATGGTGGCCGGCGGCTTTCTCGTTCGCCGGATCGGCACGCTGAAGCCGATCAAAGTCGGCATGGCCTGCTATATCGCGTATTCGGCGCTGGTCGCGCTGGCGCATGATCCGCTCTTCCTGTACCCGGTCCAGTTGCTCAACGCCATGGCCATTTCGCAGATCATGAGCATCGGCATCAGCCATTTCCAGCAGTTGGACCCGGACCGGCCCGGCACGACCATCACGCTGTTCAACAACACGACGGCCGTCGGCAACGTGCTGGCCGGGGCGGTGTTCGGCGCCATCGTAACGCAGTTCGATTACCGGACCGTCTACGCGTTCGTGTCCGTTTTTGCCGCGCTGGCGCTCGGGCTGCTCCGACTGGCGGGCAACCGGCGTGAACCGGAACCTTGATCATATCGAACGAATCCATCTCTTGAGCCGCATGTTCCTTTGATCGTGAAGGGATGGCGGAAGCTTCCTCTCGTGCGCTTCTTCTTGCGTGATGGCCGGGTCTTTTGGCCCGGCTCTTCCTTTTGCATTGCCCGGCGGCGTGTTCACCGAAAATATCGGGCGTTGCTTTCCAGATAAGCGAGAAATTGATCGACCGCTGCAAGAAAATGCTGCAGCGTTTCGGACCGGTTGTCTTTGCGCCAGGCCACCGACGGCGTGATCGCCAGGGAAACGTCGGCCAGTTTCCGGCGGACGATTTTTTCGTTTTCAGTTCCGGGCGACGGTTCCAACGTAATGCCCATCCCGGCCTCCACGAGCAGCAGGACGGTTTGCATGTCGTAAGCCTGGATGGTCACGTTCGGGGTGAGGCCCGCCCGGCGGAAAATATCCATCACTGTGTCGTAATACCGGATCCCGGCCGATTTGACGGTGGTGATGATCGGCTCGTCCTTGAGATCGGCCAGATACAGCGGATCCTTCCGGGCCAGCGGATGATGTTTGGGGAAAGTGGCGACGAACGGCATCGTATTGATCGGCTTTGTCGCAATTTGATCGCTGTTGACGGGAATGGTGATCAATCCGAGGTCGATTCGTTTTTCATGCAAGGCGGTGATTTGCTCCATCGAGCTCATATGGTACAGGAAGAGACCCACCTCCGGGTGCTCGTGGCGGAACGTCTGCAGCAGCGGCACGAGATCGTGCACGGAGGAAGTGAAGCCGATGTGGAATTCGCCGCTTTTGCCGACGGACGACATGCGGGTGATGATGCCCGCCTGTTCGACTTCATCGAGAATCTGGTAGGCTTTCTGCAAAAACACTTTTCCGGCGGCGGACAACGTCACGTTCCGCTTGTTGCGGTGAAACAGCTTGACCCCGATTTCGTCTTCCAGTTCCTGGATTTGCCGGCTGAGCGGCGGTTGGGTGATGTGCAGCCGTTCCGCTGCCTGCCTGTAGTTCAATTCCTCGGCCAGCGCCACAAAATAGCGGAGATGCCTCAGTTCCACGGGCTGTTCGACGCTCCTCCAATCCGTAATGCTCCCGTCCGGTCGAAAACGGCCGACCGAAACGGCCATCGACAGCAGATGGCAGGGAACTTGCGAAACGGCCAAAGATCGGCAAAGAACCGCTGCCATATCCTATCATTATCTTAGAGTATAAATAATTCCTTGATTGCTTGACAATTGACGCGCAGTCCCGGATCCCAGGAACCTCAACTAATACCTTTTGAGCATCACCCGTAATTCCTAATAAGTATTTCATAAAAAATATCATTTCATTGATTATATTAACCAGGAAAAAATATGACAAATTTGGAGATTTGTCGCGGGCGCAAACTCGCTGCGGGGCTGATGCCCTGCAGGTCATCCATGCCGATCGTCCCTTTATTTTGTCATCCTGCGGAAAAAACCATTGATTCGTTCCGGATCGCCAATGCAAGAAAGGAAGAATGCCATGAACATCATGAAGCTCATGAGCATGCGGACATGCAGATCCGCGATCATTCTGTTTCTGGCCGTCCTGCTGGCGGCATCCCCGGTGACGAACGCCGTCGCCGCAGGCGCTTCATCCTCCCGGACGGATGTCTGGAACGAGGCGCTCCTGCAGTTTCTGATCGACGAATTCGGCGCCGAACATGCGCTGGAGCTGTATCAATGGCTGCAGGACGTGCGGCTGATCGACGAGAACGGACAGATCATCCGGCACGCCATCCATCTGGATGGACAAGCCTATACGCTGGAAGAATTCAGGGCTCTCCTGGCTTCCGGCCAACTTGACCTGACGAAGACGGCATACATCGACGGCCAGCCGATCCCGGTGGAGGTGCTGAAGACGATCCTTGAGCTGGAAGACCGGCTGGCCTTGCTGGCCGAGAACTATCGGCTGCGGGCATCCAAACTGACCCCGGAGCATCTGGACAGCCTGATCTCGCTCTTCAGTCAGGCCGGCACCGTGGGACTGAGCGTCTACGGCGAACCGCCGGATGATCCCCGGATCGGCGCCATGGACGGCCCCGGTTTCTTCCTGGCGCAGTCGGTCGATGAAGACAGCTACAATGACGCCGTTTACGTCACGTTGACGGAATACCATCCGTTTTCGGAAACCGAAACGTGGTACGGTCTCGATCTCACGTTCCGTTTGAGCGCACCGCAAAGCAAGACCGTTTCCTTCGACTATGAACTCATCCCGGCATCGTTGCAGTCGCCCCGCCAGACCGGGACCGTCTCGTTTGCTCCCGGCCAGGTTCAGAAAACCGTGTCTATTTATATGAACCAGCATTTCGTGCCTCCGGATCCGTATGCCGACAAATTTACGCTGGATCAGCTGAGACGGCTGTCATGGTACAATTCCGCCAGGGCCGACTATCTGCATTTTTACAATTTCAGAAATTTCGATTACATGATCACCCATGAGTATCAGGTCACGCACCACGTCGTCACGTTCATGCCTTTTGCGCATGCATATGAGGGAGGGGCCTACATCGCCTATGCACCCGTGAACTATGTGACGGATCCGTCTTCCACTCTGGACCGGCCGAGCGTGATCTACTATGCGAGGGATGTTCTCGGGCTTGACCCGTATTTCAAGACGCCGGAAATCCTTGAAGTGCGCGCCTACAGCGGAACGTATGCGACCGGGCAGATCATCCCCATCGATGTGCTGTTCAGCCTGCCGGTCATGCACATGACCAACAAACCCAACCCGGACAACGATCCGCGGCTCGAACTCAAGGGCGGACAGGTGGCAAGGCCGATTTTCCGGGATCATTTTCGCACCAAGTTCAACTCGCTGTCGTATTTGCACACCTATCAGGTTGTCGTCGAAAAAGGGATGACGCCGGATCAGCTGCAGGTGGTCAAAAACGCGGGTCAGGCCAAATACGACTATATGTATTACGATGAGCAGCTGAAACCGCCGCCTGACACCGATATCTACAGGGCCATCCATCCGGACATCTACTGGAACAAGCCGTTTACGAACCAAAACGACCTGGTCATCAACATCGTGCCCCACCGCGCCGATGCGTTCAAATCGATCAGGCTGGACAAAGAGGACTACAAGATCGGCGAAACGGCGAAAGTCACGGTGGAGCTGGAAAACGGCCGGAACGAAGCCGACTGGATATTGAACGGGCTGTCCTCGTCCGCGGATCTGCCCCGCAAATTCTTTGTTTCCGTCGGGGACAGGAACAGCTTCATCGTGCCCCTGGATTGGGCCCCGCGATCCGGACGGCGAGCCGATCCTGACCCGGCTGGAAGGGACGTTCGACATCACGGAAGAGCTCTACCAGCGCCGCGGATCGGACGGCCGGCTCCGGGCCAAAATCTACTACAACCGCGACAGCGGAACCGACGGGGAAAATCCCGCCACGTTCGGCATGTGGCGGGGGGGAGCTGGCATATTTCACGATTGAACCGCCGAACCACATCGAAGAGGGCGAACTGGAGATCGTCTATCCGTCCGTCTGGCCGTCGGGCGAGGCGTTTGCCGTGTATCAGACCGCCAGCGTGTCCACGCGGCTCGGATACACGTTCCCGCCCGGCAAAACCTACACGAAACCGGAATATTTCATCTGGAGAAGCGACAGGCCGGAGGTCGCCGACATTCTGCCGGACGGCACCATCGTGCCCAATGGCGCCGGGACCGTCACGTTCACGCTGACGGCCACAAACGGCGGGCATCGGGACGTGCAGGTGACGTCGGCCCCGATCACCATCCGGTCGGGCGGCGACCCGGCCGTCGTCGTGCCCGACTTCGCCAACCGGGTGTATGTGCCGGTCGGCCGGCCGGCGACCGTCGTCTGGACCACCAACGTGATGCAGAAGTACAAGGACATGGCGGGCGGCGGCACGCCGAATGATGCCCACTTCACCGTCGAGCTGTTCGAGGGGGATTGGACCGCGGCCGAGCTGGCCGCGAAGACGCCCGTGGCGCGCTGGAGCGCGCCGGCGGAGCAGAAGCTGGTCAACGCCACGAGCTTCACCATTCCGGGCGAATGGATCAGCCGGATGTCCACCGGCTACACGCCGAGCTACACGGTGCGGATCAGCACGCCGCACCCCGCGCAGCCGTCGGTCGACCTGTCGGCATTGGCCTACATCGTGGTGTACTCGCCGCCCGTTTCGGTGGCGCTGGACAAGTCGTTCCTGAAAACCCACGTGACGGACGACATCGGGTCCATCGACCTGACATGGACGCTGGAGAACTTCGACCGGCAGAACGGCGGGCAATTCGAATTCCGGGTCACCAAAAACGGCAGCGAGATCAAGCGTCTGGCGGACAGCGGAACGGACGTGCCGGCCGCCGGTTCCTACCGGCTGGACATCGATGCCGTGGACCAGGGCCGGCTCAAGGACGTGTACGCCGTCACGCTGGCGGCGAAAAACGGGCTGGATGACGCCTGGTCCTACGACTCGTTCTACCTGCAGGTGTACCGGAAGGACGCGTTCCGCATCCTGGTGGACGGCCGGCCGCAGACGTCCGTTTCGATGAGCAACGTGGACCGCATCGCCGCGATGGACAACGACCAGCGGGTGGCGCTGAAGCGGCAGATCTTCCTGCAGCACGAGCTGGGCATCAACCATGGCGATTATGCGGACATCAGCCTGCTGGACGACCAGTTCATCTGGGAATCCAGCAACAACGACGCCGCGGTCATCAACTATGTCAGCAGCGGGCGCTTCGCGAACATCAATACGTTCGGCTTCCCGTCCTATCAGCCGAAGGCCGTGTTCCAGCTGGCCGGCGTCGGGGACGGCGCGTCGACCGTCACGGCCATCCACGCCAAGACGGGCGTGAAGATGGAACTGGACGTGACGGTGGAAACGCTGCGGGACAAGCTGTACCTGTTCCAGTTCTACCCGAAGGCGAGGACGACGATTACGTACACGGACAAAAAAGGCGGCGCCAAGACGGCCGAGAGCAACGCGAACGGGGAACTGGCGCTGTTCGACCCGGACGGCATCGGCAGCGACGTGTACGCGACCTCCCGCCTGCCGCACCCGAACGATCCGCTCAAAACCGTCACCTATACGGGGGTCATCAGCCATGAAACGGTGATGAGCAAGGAACGGGATCCGGCGTCGATGGAGCTGTACCCGATCAACATTCTGCAGCTGAGGAAACTGTCCGAGGTGGAAGTGTACTTCAAGAAACCGGACGGCACGCCCTACACGGGCAAGGTGACGTACCGGGCCGGGGTATACAAGAACGGCGAATATGCGCCGTACGCCGAGATCGGCGGCAGCGGGGAGACGGTGCAGCTCGGAGCGGACGGCCGGCTTCTCGTCGAGTTCGACACGACGAAGTTCCATACGGCCGATGAACCGAACGCCGCCAATCTGTCCGCCAAGGACAAGATCGAGATCGTGCTGGAAGCGTTCTTTGACAACGACGAGTACTATCCGCAGTTGCTGTACTTCGACGGCGACACGAGCCCGGTGGATGCCATCGTGTTCGGCGGGAAAATCGCGGAGCTGATCAAGAACGACGATCCGCAGCAGAAAACGCCGTTCATCGTGAACCAGTTTGCCGCGTCCGGCGGCACCAAATTGTCGATCGTGAACTATGCGGGCAAGTTCGGACCGAACGACCGGCACCCGAGCATCATCCTGACGACGGAATTCATGTGGTGGGGCGAGCAGGTGGACGAGTCGGCGGCCTATGCCGAACTGGTGACCGGGACGGAGAAGCGGCCGGAGGGGCAGTCGTACGTGACGATCCGGTATCCGTTCTCCGACATCGTGGTCACGCGGCACCAGCAGGTGATCAACAGCGACACCATCTGGCTGGAGAAGGCAGAGTCCGGCCCCGTCCAGTTCCGGCTGTACAAGGCGCCCGGCCAGTTCCGCAAGAGCCTTGTCTCCCGCGCCACCCTCGTCAACATGATCGGGGTGGAGGAGATCGATGTCCAGGAACTGATTCAGCTGCTGGAGGACTTGAAGAAGCAGATGGAGCAGGCCAACACGGGCAACCATGATCCCGGCCTGTCCGACCAGCTTGTGGTCGAGGCACTGTTCTTCCTGAGCCAGCTGAACATCGACACCGGGCCGCTGAAGATGAAGGTCATTCCGACGGACGACCCGATGGTGTTCGAAACGCTCATCGCCCTGAACTTCGGCAATATGCCGGAAGTGGCCAGCAATCCGCAGGGCGGCGGATCGGAAGAAGTGGAGTTCCTCCAGCTGAAGGACTACTCCTTTGCACCCGGCCTGATAGACGTATACAGAATATACCGGGGGACATACGGGGAAAAAACCTACAACAGGCTTCTCAGGGAGTTGGAGGGCAAGCATCAGAGGTTCATGCTCTACTCTTTCGGCGGGTATTTTATGGGCGAAATCCGGTACAACCGGACCACCGGCTACTGGGAGCACATCGTCACAGGCGGCGGATTCACGGCGGGCGGCGGCATCAAATTCGTGAAAAACATGAACACCTTCGTCGGGCCGGTGCCGGTGACGTTCTCCCTGACCGTCGGCGGCGGCCTGGAGGCGGACTTCAAGGCCTCCATCCTGTATGGACAGATTCAGGATCTGCCCTGGCGCGATCCGAACCGCTACAGCGTGAACGACTACCTGACGTCGCTGCGCATCGCGGCCTATCTGGAACTGTTCGGCGGCGTCGGCTTTGACTTGACCGTCATTGCCGCCAAAATCGGGACGTTCGGGCGGATCACCATCGAGGACGTCAACCGGTGGCTGAACCGGGACTATCTGGCGGACGCCGTTGCCGGCGAGCGGGTCAAATACGGCAACATGCTGACGCTGGAGGGCATTGTCGGTCTCCGGGCGACGCTCAAGGCGCTGTTCTTGTCCGCCGATTATGAGTTTTCGTCGTACCGGTACAGCCATTCGTGGACGTTCGCCAACTGGGACAAGATCGAGAAGTACTGGAATGAACACGCCCACGCCCCGCTGACCGCCGCCAACGTGGACCTGGCGATCGCCATGTACAGGGAGGCCCACGGGTTGGGCGACCTGGAGGTGGAGGTGCGGGAAACCTGGACGGTGGAAGACCGAAGCTACCTGCACAACGGCACCCGCACCTGGAACGCGGCTCCGCAGACGCCGTTCCGCCTGATGGCGCTCGATCCGGTCAACCAGGCGCCGGCGGCGCTGCAGACGAACGCGTACCCGTACGCGAACCCGCAGCTTGCCGACGACGGTTCGCTGTTCGTGTACCTGTCCGATGGCAACAGCACGGCCATCGAGGACACGGTGGCGGCGTGGGCGAAGCGGACCGCCGGCGGTTACGAGGACATGGGCCCCATCACCGATGACCCGGCGCTGAAAGGGTACGGCGACAGCAACCTGAAAGTCGCCGGGGAAGGCAATCTCATCGCGGCGGTATGGATCCGGCAGAAGGAGACGGTCGACAAGGATCCGGGCGATCCGGTGCGCAACGAAGACATCGTCCTGATGACGAGCAGCACGGAAATCATGGCGGCGATCTATGATGGCACGAAGTGGACCGTCGAGCGGCTGACGCACAACGACACGCCGGACCTGGCGCCGGTGGTGGCGGTGGGCGGCGGCAAGGTGTTCGTGGCCTACCGCAGCACCGGGCCCTCGAAGGTGGACAACCCGTTTGACTTCTCGCTGCTGGATACGATCGTGTACCGGGTCTATGACGCGGCGGCGAAGAAGTGGAGCGATCCGCGGACGCTGTACAACGGGACGAACGGCACCGTGATGGGGCTGGCCGCGGCGGCGCTGGAAGACGGCACGGCGGCGGTCGCGTATGTCGTGAACGAGGCGCCTGAAGCGCTGGCGGCGGACGGCATGGCCGGCACCGGCAACGAGATTGTCTACGCCGTCATCGACACGGACCTGGCGTTCGGCGCCCCGGATGTCAACCCGGTGCTGAAGAACCTGCAGGTCACCCGCGACGGGCGGACCGACGAAAACCCGCAGATCACGACGGCGGTGTTCCCGGATGACGAAGAGCGGTTCGTGATCGCGTGGCATTCGGCGGAGATGATGGACGGGCAGCTGGAGCATGACATCAAGCTGGTGGCGGTGAACGCGGACGGGGAAGTGTACGGCGGGTTCGTCGACAGCCTGAGCGTCCTGGCGACCCATCAGAGCGTGAAAGTCCAGTCCAACTTCGCGTTTGCGAGGATGAAGCGGGACTGGCGGACCCTCGGCAACCTGTCGATCCTGTGGAAGGAGCCGGAGACGGAGTTCGGCGAAGACGGGATCGTGACGCGGGATTCGATCAAGGCCGTGAAGTTCGGGGCGGAAACACGGGCGGACGGCGGGTACGGCTACTACCTGTCGGGCGTGATCGAGGTGGCCGACATGCCGGACTACACGGCGGCGGACAGCATCGACGCCTACGTGAGCGATCCGTCGGAAAACGAAATCAAGGCGCTGATTCTCGGCACCACGTACACGACGGACGCCCATGAGGAGCACAGGCCGCTGAATCCGGGCAAAGTCGACGGGGACGACGTGCCCGTCCGGGTGATCCGGGAGCAGAGCGCGATGTACACGGCGACGGAGGTTTACGCCAACCGTTTCCGGGTCGATGAGACGGGCTACTCGCCGGGCGAGATCGTGCCCGGGTTCGACCTGCCGATCCGGTTCCGGCTCGTGAACCTGGGCATGGACAGGATCGAATCGGTGACGGTGACGGTCGGCGGGGTCGCGCACCACTTCGCGAAAGGCACGGATCCGGAGCTTCTGGACTTCAAGCCGAACGAAAGCCGGGTGCTGACGGTCCATCACGAAGTGCCGGCGGCGATCAAAGACGAGCCGTACGCGATCGAGGTGGTGTTCGCGGGCGGCGGGCGGCACACGGAAACCGGCACGATCCGGCTGGACGTGCCGGATGTGGGGATTTCGCAGGTGCGCATCGTCGAAGAGAAGGACGGCCGGCGGACGCTGTCGGTGCCGGTCTACAACGCGGGCGGCGCGACGCTGGCGGGCAAGGGCCGGGTCGTGAAGCTGGCGCTGTACGAAGACAACCGGTTCACCGACGAGGTGCGGATCGGCCCGGCGATCGAGATCCGGGACGACGCGGACCTGGCGATGATGGACAACGGCGGCTACGTGACGCAGATCCAATTCGATCTGTTGGGCCACCTGGCGGCGAAGGGCCTGGCGGAACTGCCGGACCAGGGCCTGACGGTGTTCCTGCGGGTCTGGGCGGAAGAAGCGGACGGCAGCGTCGTGGACGAGTTCAACTACGCCAACAACGAGGCGAGCGTCTGGTTCGAGAGCCTGGCGCGGAAGTACGGCGAAGACGGCGTGCTCCTGACGCTGGAGCAGACGAATGACGCCGGCAGGACGACCGTCCGGCTGACGATGCAGAACATGCGGATGGCGCCCGTGGGCGGCGGCAACGTGCTGCTGAACCTGCTGGACGGGAACGGGGCGATCCTCGAGAGCCGGTATGTGGCCGCTCCGGGGCAGCCGCTGACCTTCGGGCCGGAAGAGCGGATCGAAGAGAAGGTCGCGTTCACGCGGCAGGGCGACAGCGTGCAGGCGCTGTACTTCACGCAGAGCGCGCCGGCGGCGGGCGTCGTTCTGGACGAAGTGGCCGTCAGCGGCGTGAAGGTGGAGTTCGATCCGCAGAAGACGAGCTACCGGTTGGCGGCCAGCGACCTGAAGAAGACGACGGTTCTGGCGACAGCTTCCCGGATCGATGCGGCGGTGACGCTGCTCGATGGAAACGATCAGCCGATCGTGTCGGGCACCGGCTTCATCTCCCACGACCTGCCGCTGGAGAGGTCGAAGGCGGGCGCCGAGAACCGGTTCTCCATCAGGGTGGAGGCGGACGGCGACGCGAAGACGTATGAATTCGTCCTGGTGAATACGGAAACGGATTCGCCGAAGCTGGAGCTGCAGCTTGTGGCGCCGAAGAACGCGGACGGAGACTTCGTCGCCGACGTGGACGTCCTCGTGCCGGCGTTCGACGTGGAAGGCTACCGCATCCAGAAACTGCGGTACCGGATCACCAGCCAAGTCGGCGGCGCGACCGCGGACACGGGATGGATCGACGTGCCCTACGACGGGAAGACGGCGGTGACGGTCACGACGGTGAAGGCGGTCGGCAGCCACACGGCGGAAGCGGAAGTGGTGCTCGAAGGCGGCGCGAAGTTCGCCCTGGACCGGGAGACGTTCCGCATCGTCCTGAGCGACTTCGACGCGTCGGCGTCGACGGTGGACGCCGCGCCGAAGACCGTCCTGGCCGACGGCACGTCCGAGGCGGAAATCGTCGTCACGCTGAAGGACCGGTACGGCCACGGGCTGCCGGGACGGACCGTGTCGCTTCGGGCCGACGGCGGCCATTCCGTGATCCGGGCGGTGAACGACGTGACCGACGCCGAAGGCAAGGCGGTGTTCCGGGTGTCGAACGCGCACGTGGAGACCGTCGGGTACATCGCGAAGGATGTGGCGAGCGGCGTCGAGTTTCCGAAGGTGGACGTGCGATTCGTGGCGGGCGTTCCGGATCCCGGGACGTCCAGCGTGGAGGCGGCGCCGCTGCGGGTGGCAGCCGGCAACCGGACCTTCGCGACGGTGACGGTCACGGTGCGGGATGCGAGCGGCCATCCGCTGCCGGGACGGGAAGTGGAACTGTCGGCGGACCGGCCGAACGTGACCATCACGGCGACGGATGGCGGGATGACCGGCGACGACGGGAAGACGGCGTTCGCCGTGCGGAGCGCCCGGTCCGGACCGGTCACGCTGACGGCCGTGGACAAGGCCGGCAGCGTGGTGCTGGGAACGGTCCAGGTCCGGTTCTATTATGAGGAAGAGGCCGAGGAATCGGATGCGGCTCCGGACGATCCGGCGGCGGAGGAACCGGCTTCAGATGATGAACCGGAAGACGGACAGGCGGCGGAGCGGCGCGGCGCATTCAATGAGGCGTTCTTCCCGGTGAACGAACTGCGGAAGCGGATCGCGGACAGGCTGCAGGCGGCTTCGGGCGCGGCGCCTGCGTTCCCGGATGCGGAAGGGCACTGGGCCGCGCGGGCAATCACCCTGCTGGCGATGCTGGATGCGATCCGGGGGTACGAGGACGGCACGTTCCGGCCGGATCGGACGGTGACGAGGGCCGAGGTGGCCTCGATGCTGGCGCGGCTGTTCCCCTTCCCGGCCGATCCGCAGGGAAGCGGCGGTTGGCCGGCGGACATTGCGGGCCACTGGGCGCAGGCGGCAATCCGGCGGCTGGTCGGGCTGGGTCTGATGAGCGGGTATCCGGACGGCACGTTCCGGCCGGATGCGCCGATGACGCGGGAAGAGATGGTGTCCGTCCTGACGAGGCTCCTGGATGGCGACGCATGGAGGCAGGAAGGCCGCGGCGGGTTTGCGGATGAAGCTTACATTTCGGCGTATGCGAAAGAAGCCGTGGAAACGGCGGCCGCGGCGGGCATCGTGAGCGGGTATCCGGACGGCACGTTCCGGCCGAAGGGGCGCATCACGCGGGCGGAGACGGCCAGCATCCTGCTCGCCCTGCTGAAGCTGGATCCGGAGATCAGGGAAATGCTGGAATCGAATGTATTGACGTCCGGACGGGAANGGGGCACGTCCCGACNAGGGGGNCCCCCGCATGCACCCTGCAGGAGGGACGGTTGGCCACTGTCGGCGTCCGCCGTGGCGGGTGCCCCCGCAGACACGTTGCAAGGGGTGTCCTGGGTCTGGTGCTGCAGCGGGATTTCGTTTGCTGCAGAATCGAGGATTCACAATTCAGGATTCAGGAAGAATGGCCCGGATCAGGTTCGGGCTTCATCAAGCGCTTGGCAAAAGGCCCTGGACGACATTCCGGGGCCTTTGTGTCGGTGCAACGCCAATTCATCGAAGGCGATTGCGGATTCGTCATGCAGCGGCTCCCGGAATCGCTTTCCACACAGTGAAGTGTCGGGCAGCCGGAGACGTTCCGGCGCAGGGCGGAATCCCCGCATTGACAAGACCGCCCGGGGGCGGTACTCTGGTGTTGACTTCCGAAAACGTTTGCGCTGCCTCGTCGCTGCCTGAAATGCGGAAAGGCCGGATTTGCGGAATTTTCTCGATTCCTCGATGCGGCTGGATATGCAGAAATTTTGCGTTCCTGCGATGCGGCCGGGTATGCGGGAATGACTTCTCATTTTCCGCGAAATGCCGATCCGGGCCGATCAGAACACCGCGAATGGATTCGCGTGTCGTTTTGCAGCATAATCATTGAGCAGCATGACAAAGCATGACGGCAAGGGGGATGGCCCGATGGACAAGGCGTTCTGGAAAGAAGCGGTCGTGTACCAGATCTATCCGCGCAGCTTCAAGGACAGCAACGGCGACGGGATCGGCGATCTGCGCGGCATCATCGAGAAGCTGGACTACTTGCAGGAGCTCGGCGTGGACATCGTCTGGCTGAGCCCGGTGTACAAATCGCCGAACGACGACAACGGCTACGACATCAGCGACTACCGCGACATCATGGACGAGTTCGGCACGATGGCCGACTGGGAAGAGCTGCGCGACGGCCTGCACGCGCGCGGGATCAAGCTGATGATGGACCTGGTGGTCAACCACACGTCCGACGAGCATCCGTGGTTCATGGCGTCCCGTTCGTCGAAGGACAATCCGTACCGCGATTTCTATTATTGGCGGCCGGGAAAGCCGGACGGCCGGGAGCCGAACAACTGGCTTTCCTTCTTCAGCGGCTCCGCGTGGGAATATGACGAGAAAACAGGCGAGTATTACCTGCACCTGTTTTCCCGCAAGCAGCCCGACCTGAACTGGGAAAACCCGCGGGTCCGGCAGGAAGTGTACGACATGATGCGCTGGTGGCTGGACCGGGGCGTCGACGGCTTCCGCATGGACGTCATCAATTGCATCTCCAAGGCGGAAGGGCTGCCCGATGCCGGCAGCGACCGGTACGCCTGGGGCGGCGAGTTTTTCCTGAACGGTCCCCGGGTGCACGAGTTCCTGCAGGAAATGAACCGGGAAGTGCTGAGCCGCTACGATGTCGTGACCGTCGGGGAGACGCCGGGCGTGACGGTGGAGGACGCCCGCCTGTATACCGATCCGCGGCGCAACGAACTCAACATGGTGTTCCAGTTCGAGCACATGGGCGTCGATAACGGTCCCGGCGGCAAATGGGACGTCCGCCCGTGGGATTTCAGGGAACTGAAGCGGATCCTGAACAAATGGCAGCTCGGCCTCCAGGGCATCGGATGGAACAGCCTGTACCTGAACAACCACGACCAGCCCCGCATGGTGTCGCGTTTCGGCGACGATGGGAAGTGCCGCAAGGAATCGGCGAAAATGCTCGCCACGATGCTGCACACGATGCAGGGCACGCCGTACATTTACCAGGGCGAAGAAATCGGCATGACCAACGTCCGCTTCGGCTCCATCGACGACTACCGGGACATCGAGACGTTGAACATGTACCGGGAGAAAGTGCTGGAGCAGGGCGAAGATCCGCAAAAGGTGCTCAAGGCGATCCATTACATGGGCCGGGACAACGCCCGCACGCCGATGCAATGGGACGACGGCCCGAACGCCGGGTTCACGACGGGCACGCCGTGGATCAAGGTCAATCCGAACTACCGGGACATCAACGTCAAAGAGGCGATGGCCGATCCGGATTCGATCTTCCACTACTACCGCAAGCTGATCGCCCTGCGCAAACGGCACGACATCGTGGTGTACGGCGATTTCGTGCCGCTTCTGGAAGACCATCCGCAAATTTACGCCTACCTGCGGGTGCTCGGCAACGAGCGCTGGCTCGTGCTGCTCAACTTCTTCGGTTCCGAATGCGAGTTCGCGCTGCCGAAGGACGTATCGTTCGCGGACGCCGGGCTCGTGATCGGCAACTATCCGGACGGCGGCCGGCCGCTTGACCGCACCGTGCGCCTGCGCCCGTACGAAGCCAGGGTCTATGCCCTCAAGTGAAGGCTGAACAGCGAAGTCCAGGAAGCGAAAGCCAAGAAATGAGGGCCATGAACAAGGGAAATCCGTGAAAAAGGGAAAGCCAAGACGGTCCCGCCTTCGGGCGGGGCCTTTTTTTTTGTCCGCAAAAGCGCTGCGCGGCGAAACCGGGCGGCGGAGCAACGGACGCGGAACGGAAAAAGGGAAAAGGAAACGTTTTCGGAAACGGGTGGCATGAGGTATAAATGAGGTATAAAATAACGGAGATAACGGACTCGAATCGGTCTTGGGCGGACGAGAGCGTCCGGACGAATGCCAATCGGGAGGAGAATGCCGGGATGGGATTGGTCGCCTTTCTTTTTTGGCTGGCTGTCAGCCTTGTGCTGCTGGTCCTGTTTTTTGTGGCGCTGTTTGTGGTCATCCAGAACGCCGTCAACGAATCGGAACTGGCCAAAGACGTTCGGGAACTCAAGACGCTGCTGGAAAGGCTGGCGGCAGATGCGGCGGCCGGCGGCGGCTTTCCTGATGCCTCCCGCGGCGCAGAAACGGCGCATCGGGCCAGCCGGGCGGAACAGGAAGGGGAAGACGGCGAATTCGAGCCGTGCCCGGGGTGCGGCCAGCGGGTGCGGCCGGCGGATGAGGCGTGTCCCTCCTGCGGATTGACGCTCATTTTGCGGGACGACGGGGAAGCGGATGGAGAAATGGACAGAGAAACGGCTTGGGAAACGGATGGAGAAACGGCTGGCGGAACGGACGGAAGAGAGGCATCAAGACGGGACGGGGAACCGGACCGGGCCTGATGCAAACGCGTGCAACGTGCGGAGAAAGCGGGTGGCGGCATGTGCAAACGGGTGGAAACCCGCGAGATTGAAGCGAAAACCATATTGACGAAGGCGCAGGGGTATCTGGACGCGGGGTTTACCCATTCGCTCAATCCGTATGCCGGGTGCATCTTCGCGTGCAAATATTGCTACGTGCGGGAGCTGCCCGTCCAGAAGTTCAGGGAACAGCCGTGGGGCGACTGGCTGGACGTGAAGGTGAACGCGGCTGAACGGTACCGGGAAGAAATGGCCGGGCTGCGGCGCAAGGGCCAACCGGTCCGCCTGTTCATGTCCTCGGCGACGGATCCGTATCAGCCCGCCGAACGGGAGGCGAAGGTGACCCGGCGCCTGCTGGAAGCGATGCTGGAGGCGCCGCCGGATTCGCTCGTCGTCCAGACGCGGAGCCCGCTCGTCGCCCGGGATGCGGATCTCCTGGCCCGGCTGGCGGGTTTGTGCCGGGTGGTCGTCTCGATGACGATCGAAACGGACCGGGAAGACATGAAGCGGCTGTTTGCCCCGTCGGCGCCGGGCATCGGTCTCCGGATGAAGGCGCTGAAAGAGGTGCACGACGCGGGAATTCCGACCCAGGCGGCGGTGTCGCCGGTGCTGCCGTTCACGCCCGAGTTTCCCAAAAAGCTGCTCGGCATCGCCGACCGGATCTGGATCGACACGATGGCCATCGGCGACGGGGAGCGGGGACGGCGGTCGGAACGGCTCGGGATGCCGCGGCTGTTTGCGGAGCACGGCCTTTCGGACTGGTATGCGCCGGATCTCCATGTCCGCGTGAAGCGATATTTTGCCAAGTTTTTCCCGGAAGAACGGATCCGCGTTTCGAAGGAGGAGGCGTATCCTGAACGGCGGGCGCCGGACGGGCGGCCGGCCGCCGGTTCGGCGGCCGGCGGATCGCCCGGCGGCGAAGGACGGTGAAGGCACGGCCGGGGGCGTCACAACCGGAACCCGTTCAAGGTTCCACCGGAATGAGCCGGCCGAATCCGCAGCTGTTGATGACCTGGCCGGTGCCGGGGAAATCGCGATGGAATTTTCGATCAACTTGAAAAAGCTGTCACAAGATGGCATGTCCAATGCATGGCGGCGAAATGTGAAAGAAGGCCAAAAAAAAGCCGTGAGGCGGGCGATCCGCCTCACGGCGTTTTGTGCCGGACAGTGGTCGAACGGCGTCGGAAAACGGCGGAACGGCACAGGAGCCGTTGTCGGACGGACCATGACGCGGGCGGTTTTTGCAGTGCGCGTGATGTGTCCGTCAGCCCGCCGTTTAGGCTGTCCCGGTTTGCCCGGCTTCGCCCCGCCGCCGCGGGGTCGCCGGTTTTCCCGCCCCCGCGGCCGAAGGCAAACACGAGGGCGGGCAGAATCGTCAGCGCGAACACGAGGCACAGCGTCGTGTCGATCACCGTGGTGATGCCGAATTCGCGCAGGACGGGGAAATCGACGAAAATCAGCGTGGAGAAGCCGACGATGACGGTCAGGCCGGAGGCGGTGATCGCCTGGCCGACCTTCGAAATGGCCGTCCGGATGGCGTCCTTCTCGTCCGCGCCGTGTTCCCGCTCTTCCCGGTACCGCTCCATGACCAGCACCGTGAACTCCGTGCCGATGCCCATGACGAGGCTCGAAAGGGCGATCGTGAGCGGATTGTAGTTGATGCCGAGCAGGAGCAGGACGAGCGGCACGAGCCCGAGCACGAACGCGATGGGCAGCACGGTGAACAGCGGCTCCCGGATCCGGCGATAGATGAGCAGGAGGCCGGCGACGATGACCGCCACGCCGAGCCCTTTGATCAGCGCCGTGTTGGCGCTGATGTTGTCCACGCCGACGGCGGCCAGCACCATCGTGCCGGCCGGCGAGAAGGCGACGCCCGCCGGCGGGTTCGCCGCCAGGGCCGTCCGTTCGATTTCCTCCAGCAGGGCCAGCTGCTCGGCGGACGGCATGTCGGGATCGATCTGCACCTGCAGGGCGGCGTACCGGCGGTCTTCGCTGACCAGGGTGCGCAGCATCGAGGCGGGCAGCCCGCCGACGGCGCGGTCGATGTCGGCCTGGGCCGCTTCCGTCACGTCCACGCCCACCGTGCCGAGCACGGACGCCAGGGAGCGGACGCCTTCCACGCCCGCAAAATGCCCGGCCACCCGTTCTTCCACGGCGGACAGCCAGGCCAGCACGTCCCGGTCCGCCGCATCCTCCGCTTCCACCAGAAATTGCAGGTAGGTGACGGAACCGGCGATGTCCTGCAGCTCCCGCGAGTGGACGAGGCCTTCCATGTCCTGCGGGATCATGTTCAGCATGTTCGTTTCCGTCACCAGCTTGCGGTCGGACCAGAACCCGACGCCCGCCAGCAGGACGGCCGCGATCAGCAGCGGGACGGCCGCCTTGCGGACGAAGCCGGAATACCGGTACAGGAAGCCGGACAGCTTCGTGTCCGAAATCGCCTTCCGGCGACCGTTCGCCGTCTTTCCTTGGCGATCCGCCAGGGCGAACGTGGCGAACATGAGCGCCAGTTCCACCGCGTAGCAGACGACGGCGCCGAAGGCGAGCACGAGGCCGAACTGCTGCATCATCGGCGACTTGGACAGGAGCATCGTCAGGAAGCTGGCGGCCATCAGCACGACGGCGATGCCGACGGCGGGGCCGATGTGCCGCGCCGCCCGGGCCGCCGCCTGTTCCGCATGGAATCCGCTGTTCCGGTATTCTTCTTCATACCGGTTGTGGAACTGCACGCCGAAATCGGTGCCGAGCCCGATGATGATCGGCAGCGTCGCCATCGTGGCGATGGAGACGGGAATGCCGGTCCAGCCCATGAAGCCGAACGTCCAGACGAGGCCCACCAGCACATAGGCGAGGGACACGAGCCGGCGCCGCACGGGGAAAATGAGGTACAGCGCGGCGATCATGAGCAGGACGGACAGCACCAGCATGAAGGCCATCGAACCCATCACTTCGCCTTCGATCCGGCTGTAGATGGCATGGTTGCCCGCCAGTTTGACGGTGAGTCCGTCGTCCAGGCCCGTCTCCTTGACGAGGGCTTCAACCGCCGCCATCATCTCCTCGCTGTCCGCCATGTCCAGGCCTTCGGCGGTGATCAGCTGGATGATGACGTGATTGGCGTTTTCCGGCAGCAGCAGGGCCAGCGCTTCGGGCACCTTGCCGTCGTCCGAAAAGACGGCGGCCCGGAGCGTCTCCGAGTTCCATTCCTCCACCGGCGGCAGGGCTTGCAGCACGGCCGCCTGCATCGACCGGATCTGTTCCTCGTTCAAAAGGGTCATCGCGTATTGTGCGGCGGCCTCCTGCTGCTCCGGCGTCAGCACGGCCGCGAGCGCCTCCTGAAGCTGCTCCCGGTCCACTCGAGGACAGCAGCATCTGCAGCTGTTCCGGAGTTCATCGCGGCCATGCCCGCCGGCGACGGTTCCGGCATCGGCGCCGCCATGTACAGCTGCTGCAGCTGCTCCGGCGGCAGCAGGTCCATGAGCATCTCGGCTTGCGTCTCCGGCGGCGCTTCCAGGATCATTTGCTGCTGTTCCGGCGTCAGCGCCTGCAGGATCATTTGCTGCTGCTCCGGCGTCAAAGCGGGCATGGCCATCGATTGCGGCTGATCCGGCGGGAACGCCCCGGCGGGCATCGTTTGCTCCGTGGCATCCGCCTCCGCAGCCATTTGCTGCTGCTCCGGCGTCAAGGCCGGCATGGCCGTCGGCTGCGACGGATCCGCCGGCATGGCGTACGCAGGCATCGGCAGCGCGCCGGAGGCGGCGAGCATCGCCGCGAGCTTGGCCAGCTGTTCCTCGCCGAGCAGGGACTGGCTGTAGGCGGCGACTTGCCGCTCCTGCTCGGGCGTGAGGCTTTGCATCAGCTCCTGCCGGATCGCCTGAAGCTTCTCCGCGGGAATTTCCTTCTCGATCACCCGGGCCAGCTCGGCGTTGTCCGGCGAAAAGAACGCCGTCGCCATGTCCGAGCCGAGCAGGTCCCTCAGCAGGATGACGTAGTCGACCGCCCCGGTGATGTGCGGAACGTCCCCCAAGGCCCGGTCGGTGAAGGCGGCCATTTTTCGCGCCGTTTCCCGCGAAACGAGCCGCTCCGGATCGCCCTGCAGCAGCACGTACACCCCTTCGCCGCCGAAATGCCGTTCAAACGTGATCGTATCCTGGTACACCTTCGATTTGCTGCTGACAAAGGATTCGTTGCCCAGATAGATGTCGATGCGGAAAATGCCGGCCGCAAAAAAGACGGTCAGCACCCCGACGACCGCCAGACAGGCCGCCGCCCGCCTGGCGACAAAACGTCCGATTTTTTCGAATGCCCCAAGCATCCGTCTCTCTCCCTCCTCCACATCCTCAATGTAGCAAGCGGCAAGCGTCCATTTCAAAAAACAAAATGAGATGACTGTCGCACCATGCGACAATCATCTCATTGTGTCGAGCCGGGCACCGGTCCGCCGAAGCGGATCGGGTCAGTCCAGCAGCACGTGGGCAAAGATGTCCAAAATTTCATCCTTCCGGTAACGGTATTCGCCGCTGATCCATTTTTGCAGGATGGTGATGAACGCGGTGGCGTAAATGTCGCAGACGACGCCCGGGTATTTGGACGCCTTCAGTTTGAGCGACAGCGGGTCGCTGCGGTGCCGGGCGTGCTCGCGGATCAGGCCGGCGGCGATTTCCACCAGGCTGTTGAACAGGAGGTGGCTGTCGTCGCCGAGCAGCGTGTGCTCGAACAGGGTCCGGTTGTCCGCCACGTAATCGACCAGCATCCGGAACACGTCGGTGTCCGACTGCCGTTCCAGCAGGGCCAGCTCTTCCGCCAGATGATAGACGAAATCTTTCAGCAGGTGATACTTGTCCTCGTAATACCGGTAGAACGTCGTCCGGTGGATGAGGGCGTCGTCGCAAATGTCCCGGACGGTGATGGCGGAAAACCGCTTCGCCTGCAGCACGTTTTTGAAGCTTTGCAGGATCTGGCGCCGGGTGCGCTCGGTGGTGTACGGCATGTCCCATCGTCCTTTTCCGTGCGGTGGCGTTTTTTATGGTTTTCGCGTTGATTCCCTTTCCAGTATACACCATCCCGGAACCGGACCCAAAAGGCGGCAGGATTCGGGGCGCGACCGGTGAAAAAGGGAAGGAGAAGGGAGTGGCGGACATGGAACACAGGCTCTGGTACAAACGGCCGGCAGAGCAGTGGGAGGAGGCGCTGCCGGTCGGCAACGGGCGGCTCGGCGCGATGGTGTTCGGCAAAACCGGCCGGGACGTCCTGCAGCTGAACGAGGATTCCCTCTGGTACGGCGGGCCGCGCGAGAGGCACAATCCGGACGCGAAGGCCCATTTGCCGCGCATCCGCGAGCTGATTTTCGCCGGGCGGGTGAAGGAAGCGGAGAAGCTGGCGCTCCTGGCGCTGACGGGCATTCCGGAAACGATGCGCCATTACGTGCCGCTCGGGGAGCTGTTTCTGGACTTTGGCCACGGGGAAGGCGGGGAGCCGGTGCCGGACTACCGCCGGGAGCTGGATTTGGAGAAGGCCGTCGTCCGCGTGTCGTACCGGTGCGGCGGCGTGGCGTACACGCGGGAGGTGTTTGCGAGCTTCCCGGACCAGGTGATCGCCGTCCGCATCGCGGCCGACCGGCCGGGGGCGGTCGGCTTCACGGCGCGGTTTTGCCGGATGAATGGGCATTATGTGGAACGGATCGAAGCCCGCGGCGGCCATCGGATCGCCATGAAAGGCAACGCCGACGGCGCCGGGGGCGTCGATTTCTGCGCGGCGGTGCACGGCGAGACGGCCGGCGGACGGGTGCGGACGATCGGGGAATATTTGATCGTGGAAAACGCCGACGAGGCGGTGCTGTATGTCGCGGCCGCCACCACGTTCCGGGAAGCCGATCCCGAAGCGTGCTGCCTCGCCCGCCTGGATGCGGCCGTCCGCAAAGGATACGGCGCGGTGCGGGCGGATCACGAGGCGGACGCGGCGGCCCTGTTCGGGCGCGTGGCGCTGGATCTGGGGGCGCCTCCCGCCGAAGCGGCGGGGCTCGACACCCGGGAGCGGCTGGAGCGGGTGAAGGCCGGCGGGGACGATCCGGCGCTGGCCGCGCTCTATTTCCAGTTCGGCCGGTACCTGCTCATCGCCTCGAGCCGCCCGGGATCGCTGCCGGCCAACCTGCAGGGCATCTGGAACCCCCGTTTCCTGCCCCCCTGGGGCAGCAAATACACGATCAACATCAATCTGCAAATGAATTACTGGCCGGCGGACGTCTGCTATCTGCCGGAACTGAACGAGCCGCTGTTCGATTTGATCCGGCGGCTGACGGTTTCGGGGAAGAAGACGGCGGCGGCCATGTACGGCTGCCGCGGCGCCGTCGCCCACCACAACACCGACATCTGGGCCGACAGCGCGCCGCAGGACGCCTTCGCTCCGGCGACATACTGGCCGACGGGGCTCGCCTGGCTGGCGCTGCACGTGTGGGATCATTACCTTTATACGGGAGACCGGGACTTCCTCGCGCGGCACTATGAAACGCTGAAGGAAGCGTCCCTGTTCATGCTGGATTTCCTCGTGGAAAGCCCGGAAGGGGAACTGGTGACGTGCCCGTCGGTGTCGCCCGAAAACCTGTACCGGCTGGCCGGCGGGGACGCCGCCGCCCTGACGTACGGCCCGACGATGGACAATCAGATCCTCCGGGCGCTGTTTGCCGCCTGCCGGGAGGCGGCGGACATTCTCGGCGTCGACGGCGATCTGCGGCGGGAACTGGAGGCGGCGGCCGCCCGGCTGCCCAAAACGAAAATCGGGAAAAACGGGACCATTCAGGAATGGGTGCACGATCACGAGGAGGCCGAACCGGGCCATCGGCACATCTCCCACTTGTTCGGGCTTCATCCCGGTACCGAAATTTCGGTGTTCCGCACGCCGGAACTGGCCGCGGCCGCCCGCAAGACGCTGGAGCGGCGTCTCGCCCACGGCGGCGGGCACACGGGATGGAGCTGCGCCTGGATCATCAATTTCTGGGCGAGGCTGCTGGACGGGGAGAAGGCGGCCGAATACGTGCAGACGCTGCTCGCCAAGTCCACGCTGCCGAACCTGCTGGACGACCACCCGCCGTTCCAGATCGACGGCAATTTCGGCGGCACGGCGGGCATCGCCGAGATGCTGCTGCAAAGCCATGACGGCGAACTGCATCTGTTGCCGGCGCTGCCGGCGAAGTGGCGGGACGGTCGCGTGGANNGGGCTGCGGGGACAAGGGGCGGCTATGCGGTGGATTTGCGGTGGACGGACGGAAAGCTGCGGGAGGCGGTCATCACGGCGGACCGCGGCGGCCTCTGCCGCGTGCGCGGACAGGGCAGGACGTGCGAAACGGCCGAGTTCCGGACGGAAGCCGGCCGCTCGTATCTCGTGACAATGGAGAGCGGCAAGCTTCGGGTGGACGAACGCCCGTGAAGCGGTGAACCATCTTTTTACAAGAACGGAACCCTCATTTGACGTTCCCGTGACAATCGCCTGCTACAATGCGGGACGAAATCATCGGGAGGTGCGGAAGATGAGGGTTTCTTTTTTTGACCGTTGCAGACGCTTCATCGTGCTGATGCTGGCGGCCGCGCTTTTGGCCGCGCCGGCGGGCTGGCCGGCCGGCCCGGGACAGGCCCGGGCGGCGGACGGCGAAGCGGGCGCGAAGGCGGCCGGGGCGCCCGACATTTACATCGCGCCCGTTGACCGGGCGCAGTTTCTGGCGGGCGCCCTGTTCGATTTCCGGGTCGAGCTGCGCCACCTTGAAGCGCCGCCCCGGAAGGTGCGCATCACGATCAACGGAACGGATGCGGAAGCCTTCTTCGGCAAGACGTTTGCGGTTGCAAACGACACGGAAGACAGCGTCTCGTACACCATCCGCGGCGTGGCCTTCAGCCGGGCGGGCGACTACGCGGTGCGCGTCGAGGCGGACGGCGCGGTCCGCACGATCCGCTACCGGGTGGTGACGGCGGACCAATACGGCAAAAAGGCCAAAAACGTCATCTTTTTCAACGGCGACGGCATGGGATTTCCCGTCATCACGGCGGCCCGCATTTTGTCCAAAGGGCTGACGGAAGGCAAGTACAACGGACTGCTGGAGATGGACACGATGGACGTGCACGGGGTCGTCACCACGAGCGGCCTCGACTCCATCGCCACGGATTCGGCCAACAGCGCCAGTGCCTATGCCACGGGGCACAAGGGGGAAATGAACGCCCTCGGCGTGTATCCGGACAACACCCCGGACAGCCTGGACAACCCGCGGGTGGAAACGATCATCGAAATGCTCAAACGGAAAACCGGCAAGGCGACGGGCATCGTCTCCACCGCAGAGATCGTGGATGCTTCGCCCGCCGCGGGCGTCGCCCACACCCGCCGGCGCGGCGACAAGGCGGAAATTGCCGAAATGTTCTACCAGGTCCAGCCCGATGTCATTCTGGGCGGCGGGTCGGCCTATTTTCTTCCCCAGTCGGTGCCGGGATCGAGCCGGAAAGACGACAAGGACCTGTTCAGGATGTTCGAGGAAGCCGGCTACACCATCGTGGAGAACCGCACCCAGCTTCTGAATGAGGGCGCCAGGGCGGACAGGCTGCTCGGGTTGTTCCATCTCGGCAACATGGACCCCTACTACGACCGGTCGACGAACAACGCGGCGGTGCTCGGCGATTTCACGGACCAGCCGACGCTGTGGGAAATGACGCAGACGGCCATCGACATTCTGAAAAGGAACGAGGAAGGGTTTTTCCTGATGGTGGAAGCCGGCAGCATCGACAAGCAGCTGCATCCCCTCGACTGGGAGCGGGCGGTGCTGGAAGCCATCGAGCTGGACCAAGGCCGTCGGCGTGGCGAAACGGTTTCGCCGAGGAGCACGGCGACACGCTGGTCGTGGTGACCGCGGACCACGCCCACTCCATGAGCATTACGGGCACGTACTGGGAAGGGGACGGCAAGAGCGGCCGGGATGCGGTCCGCGTCTACGAGCAGGCCGGCTTTCCGACCTACGCGGACGCCGACGGCGACGGTTTTCCGGACGAGATGGACACGGAGCGGAAACTGGCCGTCCATTTCGCCAACCACCCCGACTACTATGAAGACTACCGGATGGATCCCGTGCCGGTGACGCCGAACGTGAACGGCGCGCCGAATCCCGCCAAGCTGCTCGATCCCGACGATCCGGCGCGCGACCGGTTCCTGCAGACCGGGCCGATCAACGGATCGACCGGCGTGCACACCATCGAGGACGTGCCGCTGATGGCCCACGGTCCGGGATCCCATTACTTCGGCGGCGTGCTGGACAACACGGAGGTGTTTTTCGCCATCGTGAACGCCATGGGGCTTTCGCTGACCGGCGACGCCGGGAAGGCGCCGAAGGGCGGATTCGTCCAGCTTCGCCCGTTCGTGGAATCGCTGGGCGGCTCGCTCGTCGCAGGCCCGAACGGGGACACCGTCGAGATCGCGCTCGGCGGCAAGCGGCTCCGGATCGACCTGACGAGCGGGGAAGCCGTGGTGGACGGCGAGCGGATCCGGACGGACGTCATCGTGCAGGGAAACCATAGCTACGTCCCCGTGTCCTTCGCCGAAAAACTGCTCGGCCTGATGGACCGCAAGCCTTGAGGCGGAAGTTGGCGGCAAACGCGGACAAAGATCGAATTTGCGGGGTGATCGTCATGCCCAGGACGGGACGTTCCTGCTGCCGGAAAGCGCCGGCCTTCATCGCGCTGGCCGCCGCATGGGCCATCGTCGCCGGGTGCAGCCCGCCGGCCTCCCGCGCCGCGGAGCCGGCGGGCGCCGGCATCGGGGAACCGGGGCGCGCGGAGCCGGTCGGTGAAGCGCCGAATCGGGAAGCGGCAAGCGGGGAGAATGCACCGTCACCGGACCATGGACCGCCATCCGGGGAAGGCCGGCTGCCCGGCGGCGGGCCGCAGCCGGAAGATGGGGCGCAAAAACCGGGGGATGTCCGGAACGATGACGACGATGCGGGCGGTGCGGATGATGGTGCGGACGATCGGAAACGGGCGGAAGGAGGGGAACCGGCCGGCGAAAACTCGCCGTCCGCGGAGACGGACGCGCGGCGGAATCCGGCCGGGGCGGAGGTGCGGCGCAAACCGGAACAAACGGAGGACGAACCGAAGCCGGCGGCCGGCCAACCGGCACGGGACGGCGACAACGTGCTGAAATTCGGGGACCTGTACGCCTCCGTCGGCGTCCGGGGCGTCCGGTTTTCCGACAAGGTGCTCGCCCTGACCGGCGAAAAAGTGGAGATGACGGGCTACATGGCGCCTCCCCTGACCGCCGGTGCCCGGTTTTTCGTCCTGACGAAGGCGCTTATGGCCGTCTGCCCGTTCTGCTCGACGGACGAAGACTGGCCGGCGGACATCGTTGTCGTCTATTTGCCCGACGGCGACGAGCTCCGTCCGACCGAGCATCCGGTGAAAAGTGACGGGAACCCTGGAAACGGGATCCTACACGGACGAGGAAACGGGATTCGTCAGCCTGGTGCGCATCCGCGCCGACAGGGTGGAGGTGCTGGACTGATGCTGGAAGTCCATGGACTGGTGAAGACATACCCCCCGGCCTCGCGCGCCGGCAATCCGGTGACGGCGCTCATGATCGACAGCTGGATCGTGCGCCGGGAGGAACGCGTGGCCCTCGCCGGACCGAGCGGATCGGGCAAAAGCACCCTGCTCAACCTGATCGCCGGTCTCATCCGGCCGACGTCGGGCAGCATCCGGCTCGGCGGGGTGGACTTGACCCGGTTGGGCGAAAAAGAGCGGGACGCCATCCGCACGAGGCAGATCGGCATCGTGCTGCAGTCGTTCCATCTGCTGCCCGGCTTCACCGCCCTCGAGAACGTCATGCTGCCGCTTGCTTTCGCCGGCATCAAGGGACGGGAGCGGGAGAAGAGAGCCCGGCGGTGGCTGGAGCGCGTCGGCCTCGGGGAGCGGATGCACCATCAACCGCATCAGCTCTCGAACGGCGAACAGCAGCGGGTCGCCGTCGCGCGGGCCCTCGCGCACGAACCCGGGCTCGTGCTCGCCGACGAGCCCACCGCCAGTCTGGACGAACCGAACGCTTTGCACATCGTCCGCCTGCTGATGGACGTGTGCATGGAGCAACGGGCGTCGCTGATCGTGTCGACGCACGATTCCCGTCTGCTTTCCCTGTTCGGCAGAATCGTCCGCCTGTCGGACGGCCGGCTTGTGTCTGATGAAACCGTCCGAAAACCCGGGGAGGCCGTTTGCGATGCCGCTGGCTAGAATCGCCTGGCGAAATGTGAAGCAGCGCAGGCTGCAAACCTGGATCACCGTTGTCGTCACCGCCATCGGCCTGTCCATGGCCATGAGCGCGGCGCTTCTTGCCGCCGGGCTGGAAGACGGGCTGGCCGATGCGACGAAACCGTACGGCATGCTCGTCGGCAGCAAGGGCAGCGCCCACCAGCTCGTGTTCAACACCATTTATTTGATGGACACTCCGCTGGCCAATCTGCCGCTTTCGTACATGCGGCAGCTCGAAAGGGACGAACGGGTCCGGCGAGTGGTGCCGTTCGCCATGGGCGACCATTACCAGGGCTTCCGCATCGTGGGAACGAGCGGGCAGTTTTTTGACCTCCGGCCTTCGCCGGGGGAGGCGCCCGCCTTCCGGGTGGCCGACGGGCGCCGGTTCGAACGCCCCTTCGAGGCGGTCATCGGCCGTCGGGTGGCCAGGGCGACGGGATTGGCCGTCGGCGATGAATTCCGGTCCGGTCACGGCGTCACGGATCGTCCGGAAGAAAGCGAAAACCACGCCGATCATCCCTACGTGGTCGTCGGCGTGCTGGCGGAAAGCGGCCTACCCGCCGATGCCGGCATTTTCGTTCCGCTGGAAAGTTACTGGATCAGCCACGGACAGCATGGGGCGGCCGGCGAAGCGGGGAGTGCCGGGACCGGGGAAGAGGGAGGAGAAAAGCGGGGCGTCACGGCGCTGCTTGTGGAACCCGTCAGCTACGCGCACTTGATGCAACTGTACGCGGACATCAACCGGTCACCGCTTGCGCAGGCGGTGTTTCCCGGTCAGGTGCTGGCGAAGGTGTACGACATGATCGGAACCGGACACCAGGCGCTCGGAACCGTCGGCCTCCTGGTGCTCGTCATGGCGGTCCTGACCGTGCTGCTGTTCCTGTACAGCGCAACCCTCGAAAAACGGCGCCCGATCGCCATCCTGCGGGTCATCGGCGCCGGCCGTCGCCGCATCTTTGCCATGGTGCTGGCGGAGACGGCCGTCGTCCTCGCCCTGGCCACCGTTCTGGGCATCGCGCTGACCGCCGTTTTCAGCGTGGCCGGCTCGTGGCTGATCGGCCGGCAAAGCCCGCTGGCCGTCAAGCCCGCCGTGTCCGGCCAGGCATTCGTTGCCCTCGGCGTGGTCTGGGCGCTTGGATTGGCGGCGGCCGTCGCTCCCGCCCTGGCGGCCTGCCGGACGGAGCCGGCCCGCCATCTTGCGGCGGACTGACCGTCCGCCGGAAAGGCCGGACGCGGCCGCCCGGTCAGTCCCGCCCAACCCCGGACGCCATCGCCAAATCCAGCGATTGCTCCATCGTCTTAAGGTCCAGGGCGCCGAACTGCACGTCCGCGATCGTGCCGCCGGCATCGATGAACAGAAACACGGGGACGTACGGATAATTGCCGAACAGCTCCCGGACGCCGTCCGCCGGCCCCGCGAGGACGATGCCTTCCGGCGCGCCGGAGCCGCTTTCCGCAAGGTAGGCCCGAATTTCCTCCGGCGTGTTGGAAGGAAACGCCTGCACGAACACCGCATCCGGCCGCCGGGCGGCCGCTTCCTCCACGACGGGCTGGACGGCCTGGCAATACGGGCAGGTCGTCTTGGCAAACTCCAGCACGACGGGCTTGCCGAGGAAAGAGGAGAGGGCCGTTTCGCGGCCGTCCAGATCCGTCATGACGGCGTCCGGCATCCCGGTGCTGATCATCTTCCGGATGTAGGCTTCCATCAACACTTCGGGAGACGTGTCGCCTTCCTCGCGCTCGGCCGCACCGTCCGGCCGGTCATTGGCGCCGCAACCCGCGAGCTTCATCAGCATAAGGAGCGCCGCGGCAAGCGCCAACACGGCCATGGCCGACCGGAACAACCGTTTCCCGCCGCGAACCTCCCCATATTCACCCCGCGTTTTCTCCGGGGCGTTTTCCGTGCTTTGATCCATGTCTGTTCCCGTCCTCTCCGGGGATGTTTCGATGGTTCCCTTTCCGGTGGCGGATTTCCCTCCAAATTACCATTCCCGGGCTCCCCGCCGCATTGACTTTTGTCATCCCGGACGTGCCCCTTTTTGAAATTGGAAGAAAAACCGAGCATCAGGGAGAAAAAAGAATAAATACTCTGAAAATTGACATAATCATATGCAAGAAGGTCAACAAAGGTCAAGACAACGCGTTGATGCAGGGCGCCAGACGGGCTATACTAAAGTCAAGGAAAGTCAAAGTCAAACCTGGCGAATTTTCTTTGGAGGTGGTCGATGATGTTTGGCCTGACACCGTACAGAAAGCGGAACAACTGGCTGGACGGGCGCGACGGCTGGAATCCGTGGGACGAGGTGAACCGGGCGTTCGAGGAATTGTTCAACGGCGCCTGGCCGGCGCCGTTCTTCCGGCCGGATGGCGGGATGCGCGTGGACATCCGGGAAACGGACAAGGAATATGTCGTGGAAGCGGAAATTCCCGGCGCCAACAAGAAAGACATCCAGCTGGACATCCAGGACGGCGTCCTGACGATTGCGGTGAAGCGCGACGAGCAGGTGGACGTGGAACGGGACAACTACATCCGCCGGGAAAGACGGTTCACCGGCATGAAGAGAAGCTTCCGTCTCGACAACGTGAAGGAAGAAGACGTGAAGGCCGCCTACAAGGACGGCATCCTGACGATCACTCTGCCGAAGCGCACCCCCGGCCGGAAAGGCCGCTCCATCGAGATCGACTGAATCATGCGCCCATCGCCTCCGGCTTGCCTCCGGGGGCATTTTTTTTGGCTGCGGGACTTTCCGGGCGGGCGCACATATCGGACCGGCTGGAAGACATGCAATGGTACGGCATGACGGGACGATGCGTCCGGCCGGGCGGCGGGGCCGGACAGTCGGGAAGCGGAGGGGTGAAGGGAAGGAAAAAGAAGGAATTTGACAATTTGTGCAGAAATGAGTCTGCGCTTCAGATTTTTTCGCGAGGAAGGTGTTACGGTTTTGGAAGAAAACGTCGGTCTCGCCATTTTTCTCGGCTTGTTCGGCTTCATCCTGTACATCGGCCTGATCGCGCTCGGGTTGTTCCTGACCTATCTGATCATCAAGTGGGCCATCAACCGGTCGAGGGTGAACGAAAACCTCGAGGCGCTGCGCCGCGATATCCAGCAGCTGAACGCCCGTCTGCAGGCGTTGCAGCCGGCGGGCGGCGCAGGCAGCGCAGGCGGAGCAGCTGTTCCTTCCGCCGCGCAGAACCCGGCATCCCGGCCGGATCAGCATAACGGATGACCCGGAAGCAAAATGGGCCGGGAGCCTTTGGCTCCGGCCCTTTTCCATGGTGCGGGAAGATGCCGGGAGCGCCGGGAAGGCTGCCGCGGGTACTGCCCGGGAGAAGCGGCGTCTCACGGGGAAAACGGCGGTTCGTCGGGTTTCTCCAGGGTCACCCGGAGGGAGACGGTTTCGCCGACGACCAGTTCCGTGCCGGCGACCCGGTAGGCGCTGCCGGCCAGCTGCACCCGGCCGGTGAGCCGGAGCAGGAACGCCAGCTGTTCCACGTCGGGCTCCTCCCGCTCCAGGACGGTCCGGTCGGGCAGCACCCAGCGCACGTTCATCGGCCCGCATCCTCCTTCCGACGGCGCCGTTCCCGCATGCGGTGCCGCACCTCGAGGACAAGGGCCAGCAGCACCACGGGAAAGCCCACGATCCAGACCGCGATCTGCTCTTTCCACATCATGGAGGATCACCTTCGCCCGTCTTGAATTTCCATGAATGTATCCCGATGACAATATCATATATTGAAGAAAAGTCAAATTTCAACACCTGAATCGAAAAATTGTCAACATTCTTTGGGCGGTTCGGCCGTTGCCCTTATACTGGGAACAAGAGGTGATGGGCGTTGACGTTCGGGGGGCGGCTGAAGCAGGCGCGGACCGGAAAACGGCTCACCCAGAGCCAGGTGGCGGACATGCTCGGCATCGATTTCACGACGGTTTCCAAATACGAAAACGACCGTTCGCAGCCGGATTACGACACGCTGCTCCGGCTGGCCGGCCTTTACGGCGTCTCGGTGGACTGGCTGCTCACGGGCCAGCAGCCCGGGGACCTGCCGGGGAACCGGATCATCATCAACGGCGAAAGCGAAGAGCTGACCGACGAAGAGGCGCTGCATCTGCGGGACAGTCTGGAAATGTACCGGCTGCTCAAGGCGAAGCGGATGCGGGAGGCGTCCGGATCGCCGAAGCCGGACAGGAAGAAAACGGGCGGCACCGGGAAGCAAGCCTGAGCGGAACCGTTCGGGCGTTTTTGCCGTTTGCCGGTTCGCCCGGCCGGGAAAGGCATCAAAGCACGGGGGGATGGATGATGGACGTTCTGGAAGCCATCGAGACGCGCCGGGAAATCACGGCGTTCAGGCCGGACCCGATTCCCGGAGGCGTGATGGAACGGCTGAAGCGGGCGTTGTACCTGGCGCCGGCGGGCAACAATCTGCCGTCCCGCGAATTCATCGTGGTGACGGATCGCGCGACGCTCGACGGCCTGGCGGAGACGACGCCCTACATGGCATGGCTCCGGCAGGCGGCGGCCGGCGTCGCCATCGTTGCCAATCCGAAGGTGAGCAAGTACTGGCTGCAGGATGCGTCCATCGCCGGCGCCTTCCTGTGGCTCGCCGCCACCGCCGACGGGCTCGGCGCCGCCTGGGGCGCGGTGTACCATTCGGAGGATGCCGGGGAGTCGGCGCGCCGGGAAACCCATGTGCGGAATCTGCTGGGCGTTCCGGACGAATACCGGGTCGTGGCGGTCATCGGCCTCGGATATCCGGCGGCACGGCCGCCGGCGAAGGACATGCATCCGCCGGAGCGGGTGCTGCACCGGGAATCGTTCGGCCGGGCGTAGCCGGTCGGCGACGGGGGGATTCCCGATGAACCTGCATCATCTGAAATACATCGTCGAAGTGGCCCGGGCGGGGTCCATCTCGCTCGCCGCCGAAAACCTGTTCATGAACCAGCCCAACCTGAGCAAGGCGATCCGCGAAGTGGAAGCGGAAGTCGGCGCGGTCATTTTCCGGCGGACGCCGAAGGGCATCGTGCCCACGGAGCGGGGGGAAGCGATCATCGCTTATGCCGAGCGGATCCTCCGCGAAATCGAAGACATGAAGGCCTTGTGCAGGGAAGACCGCCAGAGCGGGATCTCGTTCAGCCTGCGCGCCCCGCGGTCGGGTTACATTTCCCAGGCCTTCGCGCGGTTTGCCGTCCGCCTGGACAAGGCGAAGGAACTGGACCTTCGCTTCCGCGAATCCAGCTCCATCAACACGATCAAAAGGGTGGAGGAAGGCGGCTACAACCTGGGCATCGTCCGGTATCTGAAAAGCCAGGAGCGCTTCCTCCAGCAGCTGATCGGCCGCCGGCTGAAGCGCGAAACGGTGTGGGAATTCGAAGGCCGCGTGCTCATGTCGCGCAGCAATCCGCTGGCGTCGAAAGAGACGGTCACCGCCGAAGATCTGGAGGCAGGCACGGAAATCCTGTACGGCGACTTGCGGGTGGCGTCCCTTTCGCGGGAAGACCGCATGCAGGACGGGGAGCGCATGGCGATCAGCAAACGGCGGGTGTTCGTCTCCGACCGGGGCAGCCAGATCGACCTGCTGCATCAGGATCCGTCCGCCTTCATGTGGTTTTCGCCGATGCCGGACGACCTGCTCAACAGGTACGGGCTCGTGCAGATCCGCTGCGAAACGGCAGCCCCCGTTTTCCGCGACGTGCTCATTTACCGGCAGGACCGCAGGCTGACGGAGACCGACCGCCGGTTTCTGGAGGAGCTGTACCGGGTGCGGGACGATCTCGACCGCCGCATGCGGGAGCGGACGAGGACGCCGGATTGACGGCGCAAACAACAAACGGGCGGGACTTCAAAAGTCCCGCCCGTTCATTTATTCATGACACCACATGCCTCATCACTCGTAATCGACCACGTTGATCCACCGCAGCAGGAACTCCCGTTCCTCCGGCTTGTTGTACGCCAGCTGGGACGCGGCCGACGAGGGGGAGCCAGGACTGGACGTACGCTTTGGCGGTGCCGCTTTTTTGGCAGAACAGGTCGAGGTACCGCTCCGCCGTGTCCGCGTCGCCTTCCAGATGGAACCACAGGTACGTGCGGGCGACGTCGGCGGAGGCGTTGCCCCGGGTGGCGTGGGCCCAGTCCGTGATGTACGGGGTGCCGTCCGATGCGATGATGATGTTGGTCGGATTGTAGTCGCCGTGGCACAGCTTGTCGTGCCGCGGCATGCCTTCCAGCCGGGTGAACAGGTCGTAGCGGACGTTGGCGTCGAGGTCGGTTTCCTCGATTTTGCGCCGCATTTTGTCCTTCAGCTTGTTCATCAGCGGCGCCCGCCGGGCGAACATGTCCATCTGCAGGTCGACGAACCGTTCCAGATATTCCGCATGCCGCCCGGGATGCTCCTTCATCAGTTCCGCCAGCGTCTTTCCTTCCACGTGCTCGAGCTGGATCGCCCACTTGCCGTCGATGATGCCGACTTCCAGCAGGGCCGGCACGCGGAGGCCCGTTTCTTCGGCCCGGGCGTGGTTGAGCGCCTCGTTCAGGATGTCCGCTTTCGTGTACATTTCATCGAACAGCTTGATGACCCGGCCGCCTTCGCGGTACACCGTCTTGTGCGGAAGGCGGGAGAGGATGTGCCGGGAAGCCATGGTCATTCACCTCCTTCGCGGCGGGCTGCACCGGCGGCGGGACCGACAGGCAGGCTTTCGGCCCGGTCGGCGGCGCCGTCTTCCGGGCTTGCCGCCGGATGGAGGCCGATGGCGTCACCGGCGCTACCGGCCGGAACGACGGCCGCGCGGGACCCGGCTTTGCCGGTCGCCCGGCCGCCGGCCGTGCCGTAGTAGGCGTTCAGGTACAGCTGCTTCAGTTCGCCGATGAGCGGATACCGCGGATTGGTGCCGGTGCATTGGTCGTCGAAGGCCTGTTCGGCCAGGCCGTCCACCTTCGCCAGGAATTCCTTCTCATCGATGCCGTAGTCGCGGATCGTTTTCCGGATGCCGAGCTTCTCTTTCAGTTCCTCGATTTTGCGGATCAGGCTTTCCAGTTTTTCTTCATCGGTGCGGCCCGGCAGGTTCAGCGATTCCGCGATTTCCGCGTAGCGCCGCAGGGCGCGCGGATGGCCGTACTGCGGGAACGTCCCCATCTTCGTCGGCACTTCGGCGGCGTTGTAGCGCATCACTTCGGTGATGAGCAGCGCGTTGGCGATGCCGTGGGGCAGATGGAACGCCGCGCCGAGCTTGTGGGCCAGCGAATGGCAGATGCCGAGGAAGGCGTTGGCGAACGCCATGCCGGCGATGGTGGCGGCGTCGGCCATTTTTTCCCGGGCGACCGGGTCGCTGGCGCCGTGTTCATACGCGCGGGGCAGGTACTCGAAGATGAGCCGGATCGCCCGGAGCGCCAGCCCGTCGGTGTAGTCCGTCGCCATCATGGAGACGTAGGCTTCCAGCGAGTGGGTGAGGGCGTCGATACCGGAGGCGACGGTCAGGCCCTTCGGCATGTGCATCATCAGGTCCGCGTCGACGATGGCCATGTGCGGCGTCAGCTCATAGTCGGCCAGCGGATACTTGATGCCCGTCTTCTCGTCGGTGATGACGGCAAACGGCGTCACTTCCGAGCCGGTGCCGGCCGTCGTCGGGATGGCGACGAAGGACGCTTTCCGGCCCATCGGCGGGAACCGGTACACCCGCTTGCGGATGTCCATGAAGCGCATCGCCATGTCCATGAAGTCGGCGTCCGGATGCTCGTACAGCACCCACATGATTTTGGCCGCGTCCATCGGCGAGCCGCCGCCGACGGCGATGATGACGTCCGGTTCGAAGGCGGCCATCTGCTTGGCGCCTTCCCGCGCGCAGGCCAGCGTCGGATCGGGTTCGACGTCGAAGAAGACGGTGTGGGCGATGCCCAGTTCGTCCAGCTTGTCGGTGACCGGCTTCGTCAGGCCGTTTTTGTGGAGGAAATGGTCGGTGACGATGAACGCCCGCTTTTTCCCCATGACGGTCTTCAGCTCGCCGAGGGCGACGGGGAGAGAGCCCCGCTTCATGTACACTTTCGGCGGCACCCGGAACCAGAGCATGTTCTCTCTCCTTTCGGCGACGGTTTTGATGTTGAGGAGGTGCTTCACGCCGACGTTTTCGCTGACGGAGTTGCCGCCCCACGAACCGCAGCCGAGGGTGAGGGAGGGCGCCAGTTTGAAGTTGTAAAGGTCGCCGATGCCGCCCTGGGACGACGGCGTGTTGACGAGGATGCGGCACGTCTTCATGCGGGCGGCGAAGGCGTCCAGTTTGTCCCGCGCGCCGACCGGGTCGAGGTAGACCGCCGCGGTGTGTCCCATGCCGCCGTCGGCGACAAGCCGCTCCGCCTTCGCCAGGGCGTCGCCAAAGTCTTTCGCGCGGTACATGGCGAGGACGGGCGACAGCTTCTCGTGGGCGAATTCCTCGGACGGATCGGTGCGTTCCACTTCGCCGATCAGGATCTTGGTCGTCTCCGGCACCTTCACGCCCGCCAGTTCGGCGATCCGGCGCGCCGGCTGCCCGACGATCCTGGCGTTCAGGGCGCCGTTGATGATGATCGTCTTGCGCACTTTTTCCGTCTCGTCCGGGTTCAGGAAATGGCAGCCGCGGTCGGCGAATTCCTTTTTCACCTTGTCATAGATGCCGTCCAATACGATGACCGCCTGCTCCGAGGCGCAGATCATGCCGTTGTCGAACGTCTTGGAATGGATGATGGAGTTCACGGCAAGCGTGATGTCGGCGCTGTCGTCGATGATGGCGGGCGTGTTGCCCGCGCCGACGCCGACGGCGGGTTTGCCGCTGGAGTAGGCCGCCTTCACCATGCCCGGGCCGCCGGTGGCGAGAATGAGATCCGCTTCCTTCATGAGCAGGTTCGTCATGTCCAGCGACGGGACGTCGATCCAGTCGATGATGCCTTCCGGCGCGCCCGCTTCCACCGCCGCGTCCAGCACGATTTTCGCGGCCGCGATGGTGCAGTTTTTCGCCCGGGGGTGGGGGCTGACGATGATGCCGTTGCGCGTCTTGAGCGCCAGCAGGCATTTGAAGATGGCCGTCGACGTCGGGTTCGTCGTCGGGATGACCGCGGCGACGATGCCGACGGGTTCGGCGATCTTCTTGATGCCGTAGGCGGGGTCTTCCTCCAGCACGCCGCACGTTTTCACGTCGCGGTAGGCGTTGTAGATGTATTCGGAGGCGTAATGGTTTTTGATGACCTTGTCTTCGACGACGCCCATCCCCGTTTCTTCCACGGCCATTTTCGCCAGCGGGATGCGCGCCTTGTTGGCGGCGGTGGCGGCGGCGAGGAAGATGCGGTCCACCTGTTCCTGCGTGTAGGAGGCAAACAGGGATTGCGCCTTTCTCACTCTCTCGAGGGCTTTTTCCAGTTTTTCCGTGCCGTCGACCGGCTCCCGGTTCCATGCGGGTTTCGTCATCGTTCTCTCCTCCTTTTTTCTCGGGGATCTCTTTGTGAAAATTGTAACATGACTTTGTGAAATTGTGCACATGCAAAAAAGGCATACCGGTATATGCAAAACGGCATGGCGGCGCCGTTTATCCGTTTATCGTTTTTTTACGGTTTTTTTTCGAATGCTTTGCCGGCCGTTTGCGGGAATGTTCGATTTGTTCCCTACAATGGGGACCGTTCGGAATGAAAAGGCCCGTTGCGGGCCAAACCGCTCGAAAACGAGAAGGGAGAGTCGGATGTCGTGTTGCATCGTCTGCTGGAACGATGGGGACGAATGATGTACCGTTTCCGCTGGGCGGTGCTGGCCGTCTGGCTGGTGCGTGGGCGCGCGTGGGCCGGCCTGTACGGCCGGGAAGCGTGGGGCCGCTTCTGACCGGCGGCGGCTGGGGAGTGCCGGAATCGGATTCCTACAAGGCCTACCACGCGATTTCGGAGCAGTTCGCGTCGCGAAGCGCCACGTCCCTTGTGCTTGCGGTGAAAGATTTGCGGGAAGACCCGCAGGACTTGGCCGGCCGCCTGGAAGCGGTGCGGGAAGCTTTGTTGCGGGAAGAAACGATTGATGACGTCTATTTGTGGCCGGACGCGCCGGAACCGCTGAAAGACCGGTTCATCAGCGAAGACGGCCGCGTCACCTTCGGGTTCGTCGGGATGAACGTGGATGAAGGATTCGCCCAGAAAGCGCTGCCGGCCATCCAGGAGCGGCTGGCGGAAACCTCGGCGCCGCTCGGCCTGGAAGCGTCGATCCTGGGCGCGCCCGCCCTGTGGGGCGAAGTGAACCGGGTCAGCCAGGAAGGACTGAACAACGCGCATCTGCATGCGATTCCGATCATCGCCGTCGTGCTGCTCCTGGTGTTCCGGTCCGTCGTGTCGTCGCTCATGCCGCTGGCGCTGGCCGCCTTTTCCATCGTCACGGCGCTGGGCATCCTGTACGGTTTCGCGGTGCGGGGCGAGCATTCCGTTTTTGTGCTTGACGCCTCGATGATGCTGGGCATCGGACTCGGCATCGATTTCGCGCTCCTGTTCGTGTCCCGGTTCCGGGAAGAGCTGGCGCGGAATGCGCATGACATCGCCGGAGCCGTCGGCCGGACGCTCGCAACGGCGGGGCATGCCGTCCTGTTCTCGGGACTGACCATCATGGGCGCGATGGCGGCGCTTTTCGCCGTGGACATCGCGTCGGTCCGGTCCATGGCGCTGGGCGTCATCGTCACCGTGCTTGCGCTTCTTGCGGCCAGCTTGACCCTGCTGCCGGCCATGGCCGGGATTCTCGGACGGAAGGTGAACGCCTGGAAGGTGATGCCCCGGCCGCTTGCCGGAGCCGGCGCATCCGGTTCCGGCCGGTGGTACCGGCTCGCCCGGCGCGTCATGGCCAAGCCCGTCCGTTACTTGGCGGGGGCCGTGCTGCTGATGGCGGCGTTGGCCTGGCCGGCCTCGCAGCTGACGACGGCCACGCCGGACGTGCGCATGCTGCCGGAGGACTCCGCCGTCCGCCGGGGCGTCGAGACGCTGCAGGAGGCGTTCGGCCTCGGCGTGTCGTCGCCGATCCAGATTGTGCTGGAGGGGCCGGAAGGCGAGTGGCTGAAGCCGGAAAATCAGGCACTGCTCCGCTCCCTCACCGAACGGTTGAAACAGCTCGGGGATGTCGACGGCGTCGTGACCTGGCTGGATTACGTTCCGGGCCTGGAGGCGTCCGAGATCCGGATGCGGCTCGCCGAACCGCGGGATTGGCCCGATCCGGCCCTGCTGCGGATGATCGAGCGATACATCAGCCCGGATCGCGGCACGGTGATCGTGGAGGTGGTGTCGCACCAGCATGCGTCCAGCGAAGGCATGAAGGCGCTGGTGAAGGAGATCCGGGACGGCGTGCTGCCCTCCATGGAGGAACTGGCGCCGTACGGCGTCTACGTGGGCGGGCAGACGGCCGAAGGGCTGGATGTCAGCGAGTCGCTCCGCGACAGTCTCGTGCCGGTCACGCTGTACACGCTGGCGCTCATCTTCGTCATCCTGCTCCTGACCTTCAGAAGCGTGCTGCTGCCGCTGAAGGCGATCCTGCTCAACCTGCTGTCCCTCGGCGCCACGTACGGCGTGCTGGTCATCGTGTTCCAGTGGGGATGGGGCAAAGATCTGTTCGGCTTCGGGGAATTCGGGTACATCCAGAACTTCGTGCCCATTCTGCTGCTCGGCCTGCTGTTCAGCCTCAGCACCGACTATGAGGTGTTCCTGCTGTCCAGGGTGAAAGAGGAGTACGCCGGCGGCAAATCGAATGAAGAAAGCGTGGCGCTCGGCGTGGAGAAAACGGCGCCGATGATTTCCGGCGCTGCGGCCATCATGGTGACGGTGTTCGCGTCCTTCGCCTTCGCCGGCATCTTGCCCATGCAGCAGCTCGGCCTCGGCATGGCCGTCGCCATCGCGCTGGATGCCACCGTCGTGCGTCTTGTGCTGGTGCCCGCCGCGATGAAGCTGCTCGGCGACTGGAACTGGTGGTTTCCCGGGCGGTCCGGCCGGGCGGCCCGGACGCGCGCCGGTCTGGGGCAGGCCGGCGGCTGATGAGAAAAAAATGACCACGGATCCGGAGAAAGGAGGGCCGGCATGTCCATCCGCACCAGGCTGCTCATGACCCATCTGCTCATGATCGCGGCGTCGGCCGCGCTGATGGCGCTGTTTGTCTACTTGCTGTTCCATGCGTTCGCCGGACAGCTGGAAGACATCCGGAGCCGCTACAATCTTGACGGCGTGTCTTCAGAGGAGGTCGTCCACGGTGAACTGACGGCCGTCGCCGAACTGCAGCTCGTCACGCTGAACGATCCGGACCGGCTGCTGGACGACGGCGTGATGGACGGATATGCAGAGCGCCTGGCCGCCCGGAACATCGGCATCGCGCTTTTGAAAGACGGGACGCTCCGCTACGTTTCGGCGGGCGCGGATGAGCGGTGGACCCGGGCGCTGCCGGTGTACCCGCTCGGCCCCGGCGAAACCCACGTGTTCCGCGCGGAATCGCTGCAAACCGACGGACGGTGGGTCGCCGGTCTGCAGGCGGCTTTCCGATACGGCGACGGGAGCCCGGGCCATCTGTTCCTGCTCCTTGATGCGGAGCCGGTCGGCCGGTTGGCCGGCCGGCTGCTGCCGTTGCTGGCGCTGGCGTTCCTTGCGGCCATCGCGCTGGCGGGCACGGTCATGACGGTGTGGGTGTCCCGCCGCATCCTGAAGCCGGTCGAACGGCTCCGGCAAGCCGCGGAACTAATACGGGAAGGCCGGCTCGAGCATCCCGTGGACATTCCGGGCCGCGACGAACTGGCGGAACTTGGCCGCGCCTTCGAAGACATGCGCCTCAGGCTGCAGGAATCCGTCCGCGAACGGCTGAAAATGGAAGAAAACCGCAAGCGGCTGATGGCCGGCATCGCCCACGACCTGAAAACGCCGGTCGCGGCCATCACCGGTTACGCGGAGGGATTGCTGGACGGGGTGGCGGCGGATCCGGGCAAGGCGGAGCAATATTTGAGGACGATCCATTCCCGGGCGCGCGATCTGGACCGCCTCATCGACGAGCTGTTTCTGTATTCGAAGCTGGATTTGAACCGCGTGCCTTTCCACTTCACGGATCTGGACCTGAACGGATTCGTGGAGCGGGTGGCGGAAGAAGCCCGGCTCCGGCTGGAACGGGACGGCATCCGGCTTGACGTCGAACGGCCCCCGGAACCCGTCGTCGTCCGGGCCGATCCCGGACAGCTGGCGCGGGTGTTTGCCAACCTCATCGAAAACGGCGCCAAATCCATGGACAAACCGGAAAAGCGCCTGAGGATCCGCGTCGCGCCGCCCGCGGCGGGGGACGGCGATGCCGCGCCGCGGTTCGTGCGGGTCGACATCGGCGACAACGGAGCGGGCATCGCGCCGGATGACCTGCCCCGCATTTTCGAAGCGTTTTACCGGGGCAACGCTTCACGGGCCGGGGACGGCGCGGGCAGCGGCCTCGGCCTGGCCATCGCCCGGCAAATCGTGTGCGCACACGGAGGAAATATCCGGGCGGACAGCGAATTGGGTAAAGGAACGGTCATTTCCTTCACACTGCCGGAGGCCGGACGGTCCGCCGCCGGCGAACGGGGAGCGTGATGCGGGGGAGGCTTCATGAAACGGGTGCTCATCATCGAGGATGATCCGGCCATTGCCGGGCTTCAGCGCGATTATCTGGAAATCCACGGTTTTGCGGCGGAGGTGGAACACCGCGGCGACGCCGGGCTGCGCAAGGCGCTTGGCGGCGGCTACGATCTGGTCATCCTGGATTTGATGCTGCCCGGCGCGGACGGGTTCGACATTTGCCGCAAAATCCGGGCGGAATCCAACATTCCGCTCATCATCGTGTCCGCGCGGAGCGAGGATGTGGACGTCATCCGCGGGCTCGGACTCGGGGCGGACGACTACATGAAAAAGCCGTTCAGCCCGGCGGAACTGGTGGCGCGGGTGAAGGCGCATCTGGCGCGGGTTGAGCGGCTTGCCGGCGCTGCCGGCGGAAACCGGGACGTCATCCGCATCCGCGGGCTCACCATCGACCGGGCGGCCCGGCGGACGTTTCTGGACGGACGGGAAATCCACCTGACCGCCAGGGAGTTTGATTTGCTGGCGTTTCTGGCTTCCCATCCGGACCGCGTGCTCTCCCGGAGCGACATCTTTGAGCGCGTCTGGGGGATGGATTCGGAAGGCGATCTGGCCACGGTGACCGTCCACATCGGAAAGCTGCGGGACAAGCTGGAGGCGGATCCCGCCAATCCCCAATACATCGAGACGGTGTGGGGAGCGGGCTACCGGTTCCGGGCGTAGGAGAGGCGAAACGCGGGAAGCCGAAATGCCGGGAAGACGAAGTGCCGGGAAGCTGGAATGCCGGGAGTCGAGACGCCGGGCAGGCGAAACCGGAACCCGGACGGCAGCCATTCATTTTTTTGCAAAAAGCCGGACATCATCCCAAAGAGAACGAAGCAAGCGAAGCAAAAGAAAAGAAGTGAACGAACGGCACCATCAACGACTCCAAAAAAGAAAGGATGCATTCGATCATGAACAGAGCCGTGCTCAACGCTGACATCGAACGGGGCACCATCAGCCGCCACATCTACGGGCATTTCGCCGAGCATCTCGGCCGCTGCATCTACGGCGGCATCTGGGTCGGAGAAGACTCGCCGATCGAAAATGTCCAGGGCATCCGCAAGGACGTGCTGGAAGCGCTCCGCAACCTGCGCATCCCCGTGCTCCGCTGGCCGGGCGGCTGCTTCGCCGACGAATACCACTGGAAGGACGGCATCGGTCCCCGCGAGAAGCGGAAACGGATGGTGAACACCCACTGGGGCGGTGTCGTGGAAAACAACCATTTCGGCACCCATGAATTTTTGCTGCTTTGCGAGCTGCTCGGCTGCGAACCGTACATCACGGGCAACGTCGGCAGCGGCACGGTGCAGGAAATGAGCGAGTGGGTCGAATACATGACCTTCGACGGCGAATCGCCGATGGCCAACCTGCGCCGGGAGAACGGCCGCGACAAGCCGTGGCGGCTGAAATATTTCGGCGTCGGCAACGAAAGCTGGGGATGCGGCGGCAACATGCGGGCGGAGTATTACGCCGACCTGTACCGCCGGTACCAGACCTACGTGCGCAATTACGGCGACAACAAGATTTACAAGATCGCCTGCGGCCCGACCGACTGGGACACCCACTGGATGGAAGTGCTGATGCGGGAAGCGGGGCGCTTCATGGACGGCATCAGCCTGCACTACTACACGATTTCGACGGGCGACTGGCAGGACAAGGGCAGCGCCACGGACTTCGACGAAAAACTGTGGTTTTCCACCCTCGAGCGGACGCTCAAAATGGACGAGATCATCCGCAAGCAGAAAACGGTCATGGACCGGTACGATCCCGAGAAAAGGGTCGGCCTGATCGTGGACGAATGGGGCACCTGGTACAACGTTGAGCCGGGCACGAACCCGGGGTTCCTGTACCAGCAAAACACGCTGCGGGACGCCCTGGTGGCGGGCATCAACCTGAACATTTTCAACAACCATAACGACCGGGTGCACATGGCCAACATCGCCCAGATGGTCAACGTGCTGCAGGCGGTCATTCTGACGGAAGGCGACCGGCTGGTGCTGACGCCGACGTACCACGTTTTCGACATGTACAAGGTGCACCAGGACGCCACCCGGCTCGAACTGGAACTGTCCAGCGAACCGTACCGGTTCGGCGACGCCGTCATCCCGAAGCTGAGCGCCTCCGCTTCGCGGGACGGCGAAGGACGCATCAACCTGACCGTCTGCAATCTGGACCATGCGGACGGCGCCACCCTCGAGGTGGAGCTGCGGGGCGTCGGCGCGGTCAAGTCGGTGTCCGGCCTCGTGCTGACGGCGGAGAACATGCAGGCCCACAACACCTTCGACGAGCCGGAGGCGGTGAAGCCGGTGCCGTTCGGCGGCGCGAAAGCCGAAGGCGGCAAGCTGCGGGCCGACCTGCCGGCGAAATCCGTCGTGCGGATCACGCTGGAGGTTTGAAAGGATGGAGGCTGCGTTCGCCGCTCGTCCGGCGGACCGTCCGGCTGCGCCGGCAGATGAAGGCATGGTGACGCCGACGGATGAAGGCATGCCGGCGGACGGCCGTTCCGCGGTGACGCCGGAAGACCGGCCGGACTGCAAAGGATGCACCGCCAGCGTGCATGACGACTCGCAGATCGGACGGATTCTGGCGGCCCTCGCCCGCCATCCCGAGTCGTGCGTTGACGACGATGTCTACGAGGCGCGCCTGGCGGCCTGCCGGGCGTGCCCGGACCTCGCCTACGGAACGACCTGCCTCCATTGCGGCTGCTTTGTGGCCGTGCGCGCCAAGTTCCGGGACCGCCACTGCCCGTCGCCCGGCGGCGGCCGGTGGCCGGAGGCCGGATGAACCCGTACCGTTTGGATGAAAAATGCCCGTTTTCGGAGCGCGGGATCTGCCGCCGGGCAGAACCGCCCTGAAAACGGGTTTCTTTTTGATGCGGACAAGCCGCGTTTCGGCGTTCGTTGCGATGGGGGAGATGCGGACAACATTTCCTCAACGCCCTTTCGCGGCGAACCGGCAGATACACGGGGGACGGGGCAAACGCATAGGATGGGATATCCCGCGCGACGCGGCAACACCGCATGACACGCGGACGATTCCCGTTTGACAGGAGTGGCTGCGGATGCCGATCGCTCCAGGTACCCATGTGGTCTATACGGTCCGCCCGGGGGATACGCTGTACGGCATTGCCGGACAGTTCGGCGCCTCGTACCCGGATCTTGTGCGGACAAACGCCATCCATCCGCCGTTTGCGGAACCGGACCTCATTTTTCCCGGCCGGAAGCTGCTGGTCCGCGTGCCGGGCATGGCGCAGCAGAGCGCCGTTCTGCATCAGGTGACGGAAGGGGACACGATGTACGGCCTTGCCGTGCGGTATGCCGCCGGCCTCGATTTGCTGGTCGCCCTGAACCGCCTGGAGCAGCCGGACATTTTGCGGGTCGCGCAGCTCATCCATGTGCCGGCCTTCGTTTATGAAGTCGAGCCGGGCGATTCCCTGTTCCGGATCGCGCATCGATTCGGGGTTTCGCTGGGCGAACTGACGCGGGCTCTTGCTGTCGATCGTCGCCGCCTTCCCGATTTCCCGGGGCTATGTCCGGTTCAGCAGCTTTTTCTACACCTTTTTTCTCATCTCGCTGTTTCTGCCCAACGCCCTCATTCCGCAATTCGCGCTGATGAACGAACTCGGGCTGTACAACACGCAGATCGGGTACATTTTGCTCCGCACGGGCGGCACGGGCATCGTGTTCATGCTGATGGTCGGCTACGTCAAGTCCATTTCGCGGGAGCTGGACGAGGCGGCGGCGATGGACGGATGCGGCTATGTCCGCTACCTGTTCACCATTCTCATTCCGCTGACGAAGCCGGTTTTGGCCACCGGGGTCATCCTGCTGGCGATCGGCACGTGGAACGACATCATCCTGCCGGTCATCTACTTGTCCGATCCGAATCTGGCGCCGGTCACGAAAGGGCTGTTTGCGTTCCGCGGGCTCTATCTGAACAACTGGCCGCTTCTGGCCAGCGGCATCATCATCGTGGCGGCGCCGCTCATCGTGCTGTACGCCTTCCTGCAGAAATACATCGTGAACGGCGCCCTGGCCGGCGCGTTCAAGGCGTGAGCCAGACGGGAACGGAGGGAAGCGGCGATGGAACGGTTTTCGTTTCCGCTCAAGGAGCAGATCGAACACGGCGCCGAGTTCCGGTGGAAGAACAAGCCGGTGCTGCGGTCCAGGCCCCTCGACATGTCGGAATCGCGCTGGCGCCTGGTGGAACAGGGGCGGATGGAATTCACGGACGAACGGTCCGTCACCGGCGCCCGCGCCGTCCGGATCATCTCGCCGACGCTGTCCAGCAAGGCGTTCCAGACGGAAGCCCCGGGCCGGCCCCACGGCAAGTCGTCCGTCATGCTGACGGTGGACGGCGAAGACTGGACCGGCTTCAACCGGATCAGCTTCCGGGTGTATCCGACCCTGCCGGGCTTCCGCGTCATCTCCATGTCCGTCCGGCTGCACAATGACGGAACGGTCAAGGTGCCGGACAAGTACGAGCGGGAAGGCATCCACTATTTCCTGCTGCAGCCGGACCGGTGGAACCATGTGGTGTGGGAAATCGCGCACCTGCCGCGGGACCGGGTGACCGGTCTCGAATTCGCCTACCGGCTGCAGGGCAGCGACCGCGGGGCGGCCAAGGAGGTCATGTACGACCTGGACGACATCCGGCTGGAGGAAGTGGAGCCGGATTATGTGGAAGGCTGGCCGGTGGCGCCGGGACGGGTGGCGTTTTCCCACGTCGGCTACGCGGCCGGTGCGCGCAAGCTGGCGGCGGCGAGTTCCTTCCCGGATGCCGATGCGTTCGAAATCGTCGCCGACGCGGACGGCGCCGTGGTGTTTGCCGGCCGGGTGGAACACCGGACGCTGCCGACGGGTACTTTCCAGCTGATGGATTTCACGCCCGTTTGCACGCCGGGCCGCTACCGGATCCGCATCGGCGGCACGGAAACGCCGCCTTTCAGGGTGGACGACCGGGCGTGGCGGGAGCCGATTGTCAAGACCGTCAATTTCTTTTTCACGGAGCGATGCGGGTATCACGTGCCGGGCATCCACGGGGTGTGCCACCGCGACTGGCGGGTCCGCCATCCCGACGGCCGCGAGATCGTCACCAACGGCGGCTGGCATGACGCCGGTGACTTGTCCCAGGGGCTGGTGAACACGGCGGAAGCGGTGTACGCCATGCTGGCGCTGGCGGAAAAACTGAAGCGCGGCGATCCGGCGTTGGCGGATCGGCTGGCGGAAGAGGCGATGTGGGGACTCGAGTGGATGCTGGCCACCCGGTTCGGCGACGGCTACCGGACGGTTTGGTCCACGATGGATCTTTGGACGGACAACATCATCGGCACCTTCGATGACGAGGTGTGCGAAGCGGACAACGACCCGTTCGCCAACGCGGTTGCCGCCTGCGCGGAGGCGCTGGCCGGCCGGCTGCTGGCGGAGCGGGATCCGGTGCTGGCCCGGGCATGCCTGCAGGCGGCCCGCGAAGACGCCGGGTTCGCCCTGGAGAAGCGCGCGTCCTTCGACGCGCTGACGGCGGCCCAGACGATTCTGGCGCTGACGGAGCTGTACCGGGCGGAAGGCCGGGAAGCGGATCTGGCGCTGGCGGCGGAGCTGTCCCGCTTCGTCATGGACTGCCAGCAGCGAAGGGTGCCGGAATGGGACGTCCCGCTCCACGGGTATTTCTGCACCCATCCGGACCTGGCGAAACCGATGCGCTTCGACCACCGGGGACACGAGCAGGCGCCGGCGGTGGCGCTCTGCAGCCTGATGGAACTTGCGCCGGACCATGAACTGTGGATGGAATGGTACGGGACGGTCAAGCTCCACGCCTCGTACCTGTGCCGCGGGGCCGGGTTTGCGGAACCGTACGGCATGCTGGCGGCTTCCGTCTACCGGCTGGACGAGGCGGAAACGGAGGAAGACCGCGCGCAGATCCGGCAGGGCATCCCGCTGGCGGACGGGGTGTATTTGCGGCGTTTTCCCGTCTGGCATGCCTTCCGCGGCAATTCGGGCACGATCCTGAGCCAGGCGAAGGCGCTGACCGCGGCGGCCCGCGCGGGCCGCAACTGGTCTTTCGCCGAGCTGGCCAACCGGCAGCTGTACTGGCAGGTCGGCTTCAATCCGTTCGGCCAGAGCCTCATGTACGGGGAAGGCTACGATTTCGCGCCCCAGTACAGCGCCATGAGCGGCAACCTGGTCGGTTCGCTGCCCGTCGGCATCCAGACGCGGGGTGAGCGGGACGAACCGTACTGGCCCGTGCAAACGTGCTACAACTACAAGGAAACGTGGGTGCATCCGAATTCCCGCCTCCTTTGGCTGATGTGCGATCTGTACGGGGAAAGCCGCGTCGTCGGGCGGCTGCCGCGGGACGGGCGGCCGGTGCGCCTCATTCACGGGCTGACGGGCGAAACCGTCGACTTCGCTCCCGGCGCGCCGGACGGCGTGGCGGAGCGGGAGATTTCGCCCGGCCCGTACCGGGTGGTCGCCGGGGATGTGGAAACGAACATGACGTTCCTGCCCGGAACGGTCCACATGGTGGATTTCGGACGGCTGGTGCGCGTGGAATTGAGGCTCGCGGGCGGATCGCGGCTGCAAGCCGTCGTGCACGGAAGGGGACGACCGGTCGAACTGGAGCTGCGGCTGTTCGGGGCATCCGTCCGGGAAGAAGTTTCCCGCACCGTGACACTGCCCGAAGGCGGCGGCGCCGCCGAGGTGGAATGGACGCTGCGGACGGAACCGGCCATGCCCTGGATCGCCCTCGTCATTCCGGACGGACGGCTGGAACTGGCGGCGGAAATCGAGGGAATCGGCTGAAAGGGCCGGTGGGCGCGGACGTTCCGCGACAGCGGCGGCGCGGCGCGGAACGAAAGGAGCGGAATGAAAGGCCCGGAACGAGGGGCCCGGAACGAAAAAACCGGAACAAGACGCCGGACGAAAAGCCGCATTTGTGACAAAAAACGGACAATCGCCCGGCCGGGACAGGAAACGGGGACGAAGGGCGCGAACAAACTTGCATGCCGAAGGAAGGCATCCGCGAAAGCGACATGTGGGAAGCAATCGCGCAGGAAAGGAACCGTAAAGCCCATGCAAAGGATGAACGGGAAGACAAGGCGGTCCGTCCGGCTGCTGGCGGGATGGCTGCTTCCGGCGGTCCTGGCGCTCATGGTGGCCGGCTGCGGAGAAAACGGCGACCGGGGTTCCGCCACCTCCGCGGCGCGGAACGGCGAAGCCGTCAAGAAGCTGGTGAGCGATCTGTCGGCCGGAAAGATCAAGGCGAAGTCGGCTTCCGTCAGCGCGACGGAACTGACGGTCGAATGGCCGGACGGCGAACGGACGGTGCACGCGCTGCCGCAGGACGAGTTTTTCGTGTCCATCGCGCCCTATATCGACCGCACCCATCCGTGCGTGAACCACAGCCTGACCGGATGCCGGGGCGAACTGGCGGGCATGCCGTTCGACATCCGCATCGAGGACGAATCCGGCGCCGTCCTGCTGGAGACGACGGCGGTGACGCCGGACAACGGATTCATCGACCTGTGGCTGCCCCGCAACCGGACATTCCGGGTGACGATCAGCCGGGACGGCCGCACGGCGGTGTCCGACATTTCCACCTTCGACGGCGATCCGACATGCATCACGACGATGCGGCTGCTATAAGCGGCGGTTGCCGGGGGCGGGAAGGCAACGATTTGCGGCCCGAAGAACGGCCCCATAAAGAAAGCGGAAAAAGGAAAACAGAAAACGGAAAACGGAAAACGGAAAGCGGAAAACGGCATCGGTTCGGTGCCGTTTTTTTCGTCGGACGGTTGTCGAAAGGTGGCGAGGTTGCGACGAAACGGAGAAAAGGGTACAATGAAAATATCTTAAATTTAAGATTTTGAAAAGCGGGCGAACGGTTGCAGCGGTCCCATCCCAACGGAAAGCGAGGAATCGCCCATGACCGATGGCGCACTGAAAACACGGGGCATCCACCACATCACCGCCTTCGCGGGCAGCGCCCAGGCCAATCTGGATTTTTACGCCGGGGTGCTGGGGCTTCGGCTGGTGAAAAAAACCGTCAACTTCGACGCGCCCCACGTCTACCATTTTTACTATGGCGACGAACGGGGAACGCCGGGCACCGTCATGACGTTCTTCCCGTTCGAGGACGGCCGGCAGGGACGCGTCGGCGGCGGGCAGGTCGGCCGGATCCGTTTTGCCGCCCCGCCGGGGTCGCTTCCGTTCTGGGAAGACCGCCTGAGCCGGTACGGCGTGGAACACGAGCGCATCCGGCGGTTCGGCGGAGAGGCGATCCGATTCCGGGACCATGAAGGGCTGCAGCTGGAACTGGAGGAGCAGGCGGCCGGCAAGCCGAGCCGCTGGTCGTTCGCCGGCATTCCCGCGGACAAGGCGGTCAAGGGATTTGCCGGCGCCTTGCTGTACAGCATTGCGCCGGCGAGGACGATGCAGCTGCTGGAGCGGCTGTTCGGCTTCGTCCGGATCGGCGAGGAAGGCGGCGTCGTGCGCTTTCGGACCAACGACGGTCCTGGCGACGGTCTCGGCGACTCGGTCGACGTGTACGCCTCTCCGGTCGGCTACGGCCGCGGCGGCCTCGGCACCGTGCACCACATCGCCATGCGGGCGGCCGACAAGGACGAACAGGAGCGGTGGCGCAAGCGGGTGCTGGAAGCCGGGTTCGATCCGATGCCGATCGTCGACCGCAATTATTTCACGTCCATCTATTTCCGGGACGCGGGCGGCATCCTGTTCGAGATCGCCACGGACGGGCCGGGCTTCGAACGGGACGAACCGTTTGACCGGCTCGGATCGGCGCTGATGCTGCCGCCGTGGTATGAACCGCACCGGTCGACGATCGAACGGCTGCTTTCGGAAGCCGGCGTGGGCGAGCCGGTCCCGCCGGGGGAACGCGCGGACGAATGAACGGCAAGGGCCGACCGGAAGGAGGGGCGGCACATGCGGCATTTTTTCAAAAAAGGCCATGCTTCGCATGACGTGACGCTTCGGGCGCCGGTGCCGGGGTGACGGTCCATTGGGAGGAGGCCGGCCGCCGGATGACGGCCGCGGAAGCGGCGGCGGCCGCCTGGTACCGGCAATGGTTTGGAAATCAGGACGCATCGGAGGGACGGTCGTGAACGGAGGAGAAACGTTGCTCATGGAAGTCGCGGGCGGAATCGCATTGGAACCCCCGAAAGCTAACGAAGACGGATTCGCAATGGATCCGGCGGGCGGCCCCGCCGATGAAGCCGTGCGCGAACTCGCCGCGACAGGCAGCGGCAGCCCCGGCAACGGTTCCGAAGACGAACCCGATGAAGGTTCCGACGACAATCCCGCCGGCGGCTTCGGCGACGGTCCCGAAATCAATCCCGAAAACAGCCCCAAAAACAGTCCCGAAGGCGGGCTTGATGACCGCGAGCTCGCCCTGAAGCTGTTCGTAGTGCTGTCCCGGGCGTATCGGACCGTCATGGACCGGGCCGTGAAAGACATGCGGAATCACGGCCTGTCGGCGAATGAATTCATGGTGCTGGAGCTGCTTTATCACAAGGGCAGGGTGCCGCTGCAGCAGATCGGCGAAAACATCCTTTTGACGAGCGGGGGCATCACGTATACGGTTGACAAGCTGGAGGGCAAAGGGCTGGTCCGCCGCGTCCCGTGCACGGAAGACCGCAGGGTCATTTTTGCCGCCATCACGGAAACGGGCCGCAAAATAATGGAGCAGCTGCTCCCGTCCCACGCGGAAGCCATTTGCAGCATCATGCGCGGCCTTTCCCCGGAGGAGAAGGAAACGGCGATCCGCCTCGTCCAAAAGCTCGGCCTGGCCGCCGGGGAAGAAGCATGACGGCCATGCGCGCCGGCAACATGCGAACCGGCGGCAAACGAGCCGGCAGCACATGAGCCGGCCGGACAAAGGGTGCAGACATGCACCTTTTTTTATTTGGCTGTGGGCGATGCGGACAAATTGTCCTCATCGGGCACGGCCCGCCGGCGGGTTCCGGAGGCGATGCGGACATTGGCGCCTTCCCAAAACCGTCAAAAAAACCGCCGCCCGGATTGCATGATCATGCAGAACCGGGAATAGGGATGGTAACAGATGTTTTCCCGGAAACGGCGAAGGAAGGGATCGCCATGCTGGAGACGGCCTACCAGATCAGCGGCATCCTCATGACGCTCACCCTCATCATCGGACTTGTGCAGGTGTACTATCTGAAAAGGGACCTGCGCATCACCAACGAGCGCGCCGCCGCGGAAAAGAGCGTCGAATTCCTCAACTGGTTCGCCTCCTATCTGATGCCCAAATTCCAGAGCTACAAATCTCGCATCGCGGAGCTGGAGGCGGACAACGCGGAGCTTGGCGCGCTCCTTCGAAAAAAACGCGCCATCCCCGAAGGCTTCGAAAAAGATTCGTTCGACGACGAGGAAATGCTCGTGGCGTTCATCCAGGGGGAAGCCGGCGGGGAAGACCTGATCAACCAGCTGGAGTTTTTTGCGGCGGCGATGGTGAGCGGCCTGGCGAATGCCGACATCGTCTACCGGCCGGTCGGCCTCCTCTATTGCATGATGGTGGAGGAACTGATGCTGATCCTTTGCCTGAACCGGCAGGACGATCGCAGGCACCTGTATCCCAACACCGTCGAACTGTACCGCAAATGGAGCCATCGTCTCGCCCGCGACCGGCTGCGGGAGGAGCAGAGGACCATTTCGGAAAAGATGAAGCAGTACGAGGACGGCAGGCTGAAGACGATCGGGCTGTGACGAACGAGCGGGCAGCGGAATGCGGCCGGAAAACATGCCGTGCATAAAAAGGGGGGCGGTCCGCGCGCCATGCGCGGACCGGTCCTTGCGATCGGGAGCAGAATGCGGAGGGATGACCGATGAAAGAGCGCGACGAGCTGGTGGAAACGTTCAAGTATCTGGACAATCTGTCCGAACAGAACCTTGGCGTGTTCAAAAAATGGCTGGCCAAAAGCCGCAGCCGCCGCGACCGGATGGCGGTATCCGACAGCGAACCGGTCATGACGCGGGCGTTCAAGCATCTGGACCGGCGCATGAAAGAATGGCGCGCATGGCGCTGATGCCGGCGTCATCAATCGAAAAAACGTCCGCGGCTTTACGGGCCGTCCGCTCCGGCAGGGAGGGACGGCTTTTCCTGTTTCGAACAGCGCGCCCCGTCGTTTTCGCTTTTTTCGCTTTTGCGTTCCCCCCGGATTTTCGGTTATGATGGGGTCACGGGAACATTTTCACAAATTGCGGCATCAACGGAAGGAGCGATGGACATGGCCGTGACCCAGGTTCAATATTTCTCCCGCGCGTTGAAAAGGAGCGTCACGTTTACCGCAATCATCCCCTTCGACAATCCGGAAAGCGGCAACTGGCCGGAGAAGGGGCCGTTCAAGACGCTGTACTTGCTGCACGGCGTTTTCGGCACCCACACGGACTGGCTGTACCGCACCCGCATCCCGGTGCTGGCGGAGCAAAAGCGGGTGGCCGTCGTCATGCCGTCGGGGGACAACTTCTTCTATCTGGATCAACCCGCCGTCGGCGCCATGTACGGCGAATTCATCGGCCGCGAGCTGGTGGAGGTGACGCGGGCGCTGTTTCCGCTGTCGCGGCGGAGGGACGACACGTTCATGGCCGGCCTTTCCATGGGCGGCTACGGGGCCATCCGCAACGGGCTGCATTATCACGAAACGTTCGGCTGGGTGGCCGGCCTGTCGTCGGCGCTCATCACGTACCATTTTGAAAACCCGGACAACGTGAAGAATATGCTGCATGTCGGGGATCGCTACTATGAACTGACGTTCGGGGAACTGGACAAGGTGAAGGGCAGCGACCGGGATCCGGAGGCGCTCGTCGAGCGGCTGCTGGAACGGGGGGCGGACATGCCGAAGCTGTACCTGTGCTGCGGAACGGAAGATTTTCTGATCGAGCAAAAACCGGCGGTTCCGCGACTTCCTCGCCCAACGCGGCGTGGCTTTCACCTACGAGGAAGGACCGGGCGCCCACGACTGGGCGTACTGGGACACGCACATCGAGAAGGTGCTGGACTGGCTGCCGCTTTGACGGGCAGGCCGAGCGGAGGGATGGCCATGCGGGAAGAACCGGGAGTTGACGATTTGCAGCAATGGCTGGAACGGTTGAAAAGGGCATGGCCGGATCGCGGGTTCCCCGAGCGGCTTGTCCTGGCGGACGGCGCCCTGGCGGAAGCCGCCCGCTTCATGGCGGACAAGGAATGGCGGCGCGTGCTGCTCGTGGCCGACGAAAACACCCGTGAAGCGGCCGGCCGGTCGCTGGAGTCGGACTTGCCGGCGGGCGGCGTGTCGGTGTCCGTCACCCTGGTCCGGCCGAATCCGGCGGGGGACGTGGTGGCGGATGAAGCGTCGGTCGTGCAGGTGCTCCTCGATCTGCAGCGGCATGGCGCGGACGCGCTCGTGGCCGTCGGGTCCGGCACGCTGCACGATATTGCGCGTTATGCCGCCTTTACGGCCGGAAAGCCGTTCGTGTCGGTGCCGACGGCGCCGTCGGTGGACGGCTTTACCTCGAAGGGCGCGCCGCTGATCATCCGGGGGGAGAAAATCACGGTGCCGGCCGTCGGTCCCGTCGCCCTGTTCGCCGACCCCGGCGTGCTCCTGCGGGCGCCCCGGCGCCTTGCGGCGGCCGGATTCGGCGACATGCTCGGAAAGGCGACGTCGCTCTTTGACTGGCGGGTCGGCCATCTGATCGACGGCGAGCCCATTGACGAAGAAGTCGCCGGCATGACGCAGCGGGCGCTGGCGCGCTGCATTCGCCTGGCGGAAGACGTCGGACGCGGCACGGCGGCGGGCATCATCGGCCTCATGCGGTCGCTCCTCGAATCGGGCTTCGCCATGCTCATTTTCGGCCAGTCGCATCCCGCTTCCGGCGCCGAGCACCATCTGTCCCACTACTGGGAGATGGATTTCATCCGCAGCGGCCGCCGCCAGCTGCTGCACGGCGCCAAGGTCGGCGTCGCCTGCGGGATGGTCGCCGATCTGTACCACGAAATCGGCCGGAATGTCCCGGCGATTGCGCCGCTTCTGGCCGGGCTGCCGACGGGCGAACGGATCCGGGAGCTGCTCCGCAAAGCCGGCGCGCCCGCGACGCCCGGGGAACTCGGCATCGGGGAAGATCTCGTGCGGCGCGGACTGGCGGAAGCCCACCGGGTGCGTCCGAACCGGACGACGCTAGACTAANNCTNNAAAACGAAGGACGATTGGGAACATGACGGCATATGCGCCGTGAAAGAAGGGAGTTCGTCATGCGGGAACCGTCCATTGTCCACGTTCCGTTCAATCCTTCGCTGGAAGGGTTGGCCGAAATGCGGCCGGACATCATCTTCTCGGAAGCGGCCGGCCAACCCTTGAAGCTGACGCTGCTGGTTCCCTGGCGGGACTGGAGGAACGAAGCCGCCCCGCCCAAACGCCCGCTGATCGTGTTCGTGCAGGGCAGCGGTTTTACGTTTCCAAACGTCAACTATGAAATCCCGCAGCTGGCCGAATATGCCCGAAACGGCTATGTGGTCGCCACGGTGACGCACCGGAGCGTCCTGGACGGGCATCCGTTTCCGGCCAGTCTGCAAGACGTCAAAACGGCGATCCGTTTTTTGCGGAAACATGCGGAGGAATACGGCATCGATCCCGACCGCGTCGGCATATGGGGCACAAGCTCCGGCGGGAACATCGCGCTTCTCGTCGGCCTGACGCAGGGCGATCCGGCCTATGGGACGGAGGAACATGCCGGCTATTCGGATGCGGTCAAGTGCGTGGTCGATTGCTTCGGCCCGACGGACATGGTGGCCAGCTACCAATATGTGAAGGCGACGCAGGATCCCCGGTTCGTCGATTTGTTTCGCGGGTTGCTGGACGGGAAGGAAGACCTAGGCCTTCTAAGGGCGATGAGTCCGCTTCACCGCGTCGAAAAAGGGCGTGTTTGTCCGCCCGTCCTGATTCTCCACGGCGACGCCGACGACGTGGTGCCGTACGAGCAGTCGCTCCAGATGTACGGAGCCCTGCTGGAAGCCGGCTGCACGGCGGAAATGGTGCGCGTGGAAAACGGCCCGCACGAAGGGGCGTTCTGGAGCCGGGACGTCCATCGCCTGATCATGGACTTTTTCAATCGGCATCTGTGAGTCAACATGAAAAAGACGCATTTCCATCCGCAAAGGCGGACGGAAATGCGTCTTTCGTTTTGCCTTCGCTACGCTTCCATCTTCTGCGCCGTGTACAGCTGGTAGTACAGTCCCCTTTTGGCCATCAGTTCGTCGTGGGTGCCGCTTTCGGCAATGCCCTTGTCCGAGATGTACAGGATGCGGTCGCAGTTTTTGATGGTGGACAGCCGGTGCGCGATGATGAAGGAGGTGCGGCCTTTCAGGAGCTCGTTCAGCCCCTGCTGCAGCAGCCGTTCCGTCCGCGCGTCGATGGAGCTGGTCGCTTCGTCCAGGATGAGGATGCGCGGGTCGGCCAGCAGCGTCCGGGCGAAAGAGATGAGCTGCCGCTGCCCCTGGGACAGCCGGGAGCCCCGCTCGTTCACCTGCGTCAAGTAGCCGTCCTCGAAATCGCGGATGAAGTCGTCGGCGCACACCGCCTTCGCCGCGGCGATGATTTCCTCCTCGGTGGCATCCAGCCGGCCGTAGCGGATGTTGTCCAGGATCGTGCCGGAGAAGATGAACGTGTCCTGCAGCATGATGCCCACTCTGGCTGCGCAGCGATTTCAGCGTCACCTTCGAAATGTCGTGGCCGTCGATCAAGATCCGCCCGCCGGTCACGTCGTAGAAGCGGGAGAGCAGGTTGACGATGGTCGTCTTGCCCGCCCCCGTCGGGCCGACCAGGGCGATGGATTCGCCGGCCTTCACCTCGAACGACACGTTCTCCAGCACGTTGTGCCCTTCCTCGTAGGCGAAGGTGACGTTCTCGAAGCGGACGTCCCCCTTGATCGGCGGCAGCGGTTTGGCGTCGGGCGCGTCCTTGATCGTCACCGGTTCATCCATCGTCTCGAAAATCCGCTCGAGATAGGCGACGGAGTTGACGAACTGGTTGTACAGATTGGACAGGTTGAGAATCGGCTGCCAGAACCGCCACGCATAGTTGCTCATCGCCAGAATGACCCCGAAGGTGACTTCCTCCGGTCCGAGCGCCAAGAGACCGACCAGGTAGATGGACGTGCCGACGAGCTGGGCGATGTTGTCCACCGTGAACGGCACCGCCGCGTTGAAGCGCAGCGCCCGCATCCAGGCGGTGCGGAAGTTGTCCGCCAGCCGCATGAAGATGCCTTCGTTGTGCTTCTCGCGGGTAAAGATTTGCGTGATGCGGATGCCGGTGATGCTTTCCTGGGTGTAGGCGTTCAGATTGGAGCTTTTGTTGGACACGGCCTGCCAGGCGCGGCGCTGCCGGGTTTTGATCGCGAACATGAACGCGGCGAACAGCGGCAGGCCGGCCAGGATGACCAGCGACAGGCGCGCGTCCACGGCGAACATGAACGCGGCGATGAACATCAGGTTGAGCAGTTCCAGAATCAGGTTGATGATGCCGTTGGACAGGACGTCGGACACCGCGTTGACGTAGTTGACGACGCGGATCAGGATTTTGCCCTGGGGCCGGTCGTCATAATATTTGAACGGCAGCTGCTGCAAATGCCTGAACAGGTCGCTGCGGATGTCGAAAATGATGTCCTGCCCGACCCGCGTCATGATCCGGCCGCGGATGGCGGCCAGTCCGACGCTGACGATGATGGTCGCCAGCATGACGGCGGACCAGAAGACGAGCCCGGGGACGTCCCGGTTCGGAATCGACACGTCCACCACATGCTGCATGATGAGCGGCGCCGTCAGGCCGATGCCGGCCGACAGGGCGCTCAGCACGAAGGCGATGACCATCGGTTTCCGCTGTTTCCGGACGTAGGCCATGGCGCGGCGGAAGTGCCGGATGTCAAACGGCGATTCCAGCGTCTCGTCGATGTCATACCGGTTTCTCGCCACGGCGGTCCACCTGCCTTTCGATGCCTTCGTTCTGCAGCTTGAACACTTCGTAATAGTAGCCGCCTTTGGCCAGCAGTTCGGCGTGGGTGCCCTGTTCGACGATCCGGCCGCCGTCGACGATGAGGATGCGGTCGGCCCGGGCCGTGGTGGACACCCGCTGGGCGATGATGATTTTCGTGCACGGCGTGTCGAGATTCATCAGGCTGTTCTGGATGTGTTCCTCTGTCTCCAGGTCCACCGCGCTCGTCGTGTCGTCCAGGATGAGGATGGGCCGCTTCACGGCCAACGCCCGGCTGAGCGCGATGCGCTGCTTCTGCCCGCCGGACAGGCCGACGCCGCGCTCGCCGATGATGGTGTCGTAGCCTTCCGGCATTTTCTCGATGAATTCGTGGGCGGCGGCGAGCTTGGCGTATTTGACCGTGTCCTCCTCCGGCAGGTCGGGATCGCCGTAGGCGATGTTGCCGTCGATCGTGTCCGAGAACAGAAGCACGTCCTGGGTGGCGATGCCGATGTTGGCCCTCAGCTCGTCCAGTTCCAGTTCCCGCACGTCGACGCCGTCCACCAGCACCCGCCCCTCCGTCACGTCATAGAAGCGGGGGATCAGGTTGGCGATCGTCGTCTTGCCCGCGCCCGTCGGGCCCATGATGGCGACGGTCTCGCCCGGTTCGATGATGAAGCTGACGTCCTGCAGCACCGGCCGGTCGCCGTATTTGAAGGTGACGCGGTCAAACTCGATGCGGCCCTGGTAGCGCCGGACCGTCTCCGTGCGGTGCCGGTTTTTGATTTTCGGCCGGGCGTAGTAGATTTCCATGATTTTCGTCAGGCTGGCGTGAAACCGCTGGATGTCGTTGATGACGATGCCGATGGTGCGCAGCGGATAGGCGATCGCCCACAGCAGGGCGGAGACGGAGGCAAATTCCCCGAAGGTGAGCCGCCCGTTCATGACGAACAGCCCGCCGACGACCATCAGGATGACGGCGAACGCCTGGGAAAACGTTTCCATAAACGGAAAAAAATCCAACCAGACGAGAGCCGCTTTTTTGTTGGCGGTGGAATAGTTGACGTTCTTTTCCTGGAACTTCTCGATTTCGTGCTCTTCCCGGGCGAACGCCTTCACGACGCGGTTGGCGGCGATGTTTTCCTGGGCGGCGGAGTTCAGCTGGCTCAGCCGTTCCCGCAGGTTGACGTACATCGGCCGCACTTTGCGGGCGAACAGGAAGGCGACGATGAAGCTAGGCGGCGCCAGGATGAGCAGCCACAGCGTCAGCACCCAGTCGATCCAGAAAAAGAAGGCGACCGACGCAATGAACAGGGTGGCCGATTCGATGATCGTCTTGATGATCCAGGCGAGCGAATGGCGCACCATGTCCAGGTCGCCGGTCATCCTCGTCATCAGGTCCCCGGTGCGGTTGTGGTCGTAATATTCCATGTCCTGGCCCTGGATTTTGTTGTACAGAAAGACGCGAACGCGGTACAGCATGTTCTGCGAGGCGCGTTCGTACAGCATGGTGGTCAGATAGGCCAGGCCGGTGCGGAGCAGGGTGAAACCGATCATGCCGAGGCAGAGCCAGATGAGCAGATCCCGTTTTTCCACCAGGTTGCGGGCGGCGTTCTCGTGCGTGATGAACGTGTCGACGACCAGCTGTCCGATGTACGGATTGATGATCATCATCATGGAGCCGATCACGGACAGGCAAAGCGCGGCAATGTACCGCGCCCGGTCGCCCTTCAGGTTGTTCCAGAGCCACTTCAGTTCGAACATGACATCACCTGTCTTGCGCGTGTAGTCCCCGGTTTCGGTCTCCGTCTGCGGTCTTCCGCACCGCAAAATAGAAACAACCCATTATACCATGCATTTTTGAAAAAGGGTGGCTGCCCGCCGCCGGAAAAAAGACAAAAAGCGCCGCCAATCTCCAATAATCGGAACCCGGCGAAGATGCCGCCCATTTATCTCCGGTTCTCTCCGGAATCGGACGCCTGGCGCCATCAAGCGGATTAGCGGAGGGGGTGGGGTCAAAGGGAACCGCACATGGCACGATCCGCCCCGGGGACCCGCGGCGCGGCGTTCGCATACGCTGGGGATAGGCGATGTTCCGAAGAAAGGAGAATGCTCTACGCCGGCTTGCCGATGTTTCCGATTCCCCTGTATGCCCTGCAGGATATCATCCGCGAGAACAGCCCGGCGGACCGGCTTGCGGCGTCGGTCTGAACCGGCTCCGGCGCACGAACGATCATCGGCGATGAATCAGCCTCGGCGTGAACCGGTACGGTTCGGTTTCGACAAAANGCGGCTCCGGTCTGATCCTGTTTCAGCCGGAGCCGTTCTCCGCAGAACGACGGCTTCGAACCGCGTCTGCAAGCCGGACCGGGCCCGCGAACCGGGTTCGGTCCGGGCCCGTTTCACAGCGAGTAGATGTTATCCAGCACCGAGCCGATTTCGGCCAGCATCATCAGCGTCTCCATGCGCGACCGCTCCCGCACGGCCAGGCGCAGCCGGGCCAAATCCCGTTCCAAGGTTTCGTATTCCTCCTCATCCCCCAGAAGCTGGAGCATCCAGAACCGCTTGCGGATGCGGTGTTCCAGCGTTTCCACGGTTTGCCGCGCGCGCTCCCAGTTCCCCTGTTCCACGTGCTTTTCCGCCTCGTTGATCAGGTCGCGCACGGGACCCGGCCCCGGGGCCGGGCGGCTTTTTCGCGCAGGACCAGGGGCGCGTCGCCGGCATGAACCCGGCCGGCGATCAAGCTTCCGGCATTCGCATGTCCGGCCATCGCATGCTCAGCCGCCGCATGCCCGGCGTCCGCAAGCCCGGCTTTCGCATGCCCGGCCACCGCCGCATACCCGGCTAGTGCCTGACCAGTCTCCGCGCCCGCCAGCAGAACGGCCGCGGCCGCCACGACCCGCATGGCCTTCTTCAATGCCCGTTTCCCTCCCTTCGCACCCCGCGCTCCGCGGAGTTGGAATCCTTTTCCTTAACATGTCCCATACTAATGAAAAACTCTCGCGGGGGAGGATCGCACGTGCCCGAAATTGCCATCATCCTCATCCGTTCCGTCGTCTCGTTCGCCGTCCTGCTCGTCCTCACGCGCATCATGGGCAAAAAGCAGATTTCGCAAATGACCTTTTTCGACTACGTGGTCGGCATCACGATCGGCTCCATCGCGGGGGCGGTGTCGGCGGACCAGAACGTGAAGCTGATCGACGGTCTCGCGGCCACCGTGGTGTGGGGCAGTTTCACCATTCTCATCGGCATGGTCGCCCTGAAATCGTACCGGTTCCGAAAGGCGGTGCAGGGCGAGCCGACCATTCTGGTGCAAAACGGCAAAGTGCTGGAACGAAACCTGCGCAAGGCGCGGATGGACGCCACCGAACTGATGGAAAATTTGCGGGAAAACCAGGTGTTCCGCCTTGCGGACGTGGAGTTCGCGGTGCTGGAAACGAACGGCCAGCTATCCGTCATGAAAAAGGCCGGCAAGGAGGCGGTGACGCGGGAAGACCTCGGAATCAGCGCGGGAACGGACGGCGAGCCGCGCATCGTCATCCTGGACGGCAACGTCATGCGGCAGACGCTGGAAAGCCTGGGGTATGCGGAAGAGTGGCTGCTGACGAAAGTCCGGGAACAGGGGGCGAAAGGGTTCCGCGACGTGTTTCTCGCGCAGGTCGACGCGGATGGAAATGTGTATGTGGACTTGTATGCGGACAGGTGAGCGGTCGGCGTCCGGCTCGTGAAATGCGCGGGCCTGATCGAAACGTTCCACCGGCAGCCGTGGGCAAGCCGGCCGGAAGCGGAAGCCGGGCCATCCTGGAAAAAGGATGGCCCGGCTTTTGTCGGTTCCTGCTTATGAATGCCGCCTAATCCGTCATGGTTCACCGGCCGTCCGGCAGCGCGCAGCCGTCATCGCCGCAGGCGTTGCCGCCGTGGCTTTCGCTGCCGTTGCCATTCGAAGCGGCGGAGGACCGTTCCTCGCTCCACGCCTTTTCCAGCGCCTTCAGGAACACGTCGGCCGGCTGGGCGCCGGAGATGCCGTACTTCCGGTTGATGACGAAGAAGGGGACGGCCCGGATGCCGAGGGCGTCCGCTTCCGCCTCGTCCCGCCGCACTTCATCGGCGAAGGCGCCGGCGCTGAGCGCGGCGTCCGCTTCCGCCCCGTCGAGGCCGGCTTCTTCCGCGAGCCGCACCAAAGTCTCCCGCCGGCCGATATGCTCCCCGTCGGTGAAGTAGGCCTTGTACAGCCGGTCCAGCACGTCGCCCATCCTGCCGTGCCGGCCGGCCAGGTGGGTGAGCCGGTGGGCGTCGAACGTGTTGGTCAGCACGACGCGGTCGAAATGGTACTCGATCCCGTGGGCGAGCCCTTGGCGGGCGATCCCGTCCGTATTGGCTTTGGCCTGTTCCCGGCTCATGCCGTATTTGCGGGACAGCATGTCATAGGTGTCGCAGCCGGCGTCCACCGGCGCCCCGGGGTCCAGCTCGAAACTGCGGTACACGATGTCCACGCCGTCCTTGCCGGCGAACTGCGCCAGCGCCTCTTCGAACCGCCGTTTGCCGAGCCAGCAGAACGGGCAGGCGATGTCGGACCAGATTTCCACTTTCATGATGCGGCACCTCCGGACTTTTTTGGAAGGATGTCCGAGCCCATGCAACTGATTAAACTTTATTAATCATAGTCGCTAAAAAAGAGAAAGTCAACGAAACCATTCCCTGAAAAAATAAGGGATGTTTCGAATCACTGGAAGGGTTTGGGGCAAGTTCTGTCGAAAAATACTGCATGCAATCGAATTTTGGGGTGTTTATTATGAAAAAACTGATAAGAAAGGGAATCATTGTTTTTTTGGCGGTTCTTCTGTTCTTTGGATTCAGTCCGGCCGCTGGCGCCGAGCTGGTCGAAGTCGATCCTTACGGTATCGAATATTCCGACACCGCGTACAATCCGGACGTCGGGCAAAACGGCGTGTATCTTCATGTGATCCGGGAATACACATCGGGCAATTTCAGATTATCCGCCCTGCTGATGGACGCGGAAGGAAATTGGCTGGATGCCCACGTTTATTGGGACGACGAAAATGAAGACGTTGTCAGGTTCGACGTGGCCTATGATCCGGCAAGTCAGCGGTACGCCGTCGTTTGGGAAACCGGAGGGACTTACAATGTTGCGAACAACAAAATCTATATCGGTTTTCTGGACGGAGCGGCTCCGCAAAAGCTGGAAGAAATCGCCGAAATCTGCCCGGCGGGCTGCGCCAGGCCTTCGATCGCCGCCGGAGCGGAAGGATACGCGGTCAGCTACATTGCCGGACAGGTTGTGATCGTCGACTATTTCGAACGGCAAACCGACGGATCGGTCATCAAGAGCCAGCAGGCGGTCGAAATCGAAAATGCGGCCAGCGTTAAGGAAGCCCGCATCATCTTCGACAAGGGACACGGAAACCGGTTTTTTGTCGCCTGGGCTGCGGGAGGCGTGCTTTATGGACGGTACCTGTACGCAACGGGCGACGGCGGACTGGAAGACGGAGAGGATTACTCGTTTGGCGAATTCATCGGCGACAAAATCGAGTTTGAAAAAATCGCCCTGGCGTCCGGCACGACGGAAGGGGTCACCATCCTTTGGCACGAAAAAAGCAGCGATTCCGATACGTTTTCCGTGACCCGAGCGGTCTATGGCGCGCCCGTCGTCCAGATCGAATCGGCATGGGACAACATCTACCGGAGTATTGATCTGGCCTATGATGAAGCCCATGACCAATTTGCCGTTCTGCTGACGGGTTATGAAATCAATTACGATTTTCCCTTAGTCTATCCGTACGGGCTGTACATCGATTGGGAACAGCCCGTGAACCAGGCTCCCGATGAGCCGTGGGGCGCCATCGTCGGGCACAATGACGTCCAGCTTGTCTACAATTCGAAGCTGGGCCGGGTGGACATCGTATCCGAATCCATCGACTGGGGGCCGGTCGTCTGGCCGTTCGGCCAAACCTTCGAGCCGCCTCCGCCGCCCCCGATGTACCATGATCCGGCGTTCAGCCACGACGGCGAAACCCTCATCATGGTGGCATGGAACGAAAAGGACTACTGGGGGGAATCGATCAGTCTGGACGTCTTCCGGATCGACGAGCACACCTATCCAACAAATCCGCAGAAAATCGCTGAACTGACGGTGGCCGAAGACGGCATCATGAGCGAATTTGTCCATGATGTGGCCTACGGAAACGGGCTGCATCTGGCGGTGTGGCAATCGAGGGATGAAGACGGCACGTATTGGCTTCACGGCCGATACTTCCACGCCCAGAACGGGCTGGCCGGTTCTGCGTTCGAGATGGAAGTGCCCTATTGGGTCAGCGGGATCCAGGTTTTCTACGAAGAAACGATCGGGAATTTTGTTGCCTTTTACATGCTTTATGACATGCTTTATGAAACGAACGACATTTACGGAGTAACGGTGGACGCTTCCGGCTTCGGTCCGCCTGCCGTTGTGGCCGAGCTTCCGAAAGACGAGGTTTTTGCGGAGCTGCGGATGGCGAAACTGGGCGGCGGACGCTATGCGGCCGCATCGAACGGCGTTTTTGAATCGAAAGTCCTGTTTCTTCCGATCCGCGTCGATGACGTCGGCAACATCGGGCCAGACGGCAGCTTGATGGCTCTGAGGGAAGATCCCGGCCAAACCTGGATATGGGTCACCCTGGCGCCGGTTGAAGGGGAATCGCGGCTATTGGTCCAGGCCTACCTGGACTGGCCGGAAAGAGAAATCCATTTGATCGCTGTCGAACGGGACCAGGAAGGCAATTGGCATTTTGAAGACGAGCGCATTCTGCAGACGGATAAAACGTATGATCTTGACTTTTATGCGGGGCCGCTGACGGACGGGCCCGTGCTGGTCTGGCTGCAGTATGTCGACGATGAGACGCGCCTTGTCGTGCATGACCTGGATCGGTCGCTGACCGTTCCGGTTCCCGTCCAGGGCAGTTTCAAAAGCGTGAAGCTGGTGCCCGGCAAGAGCCGGCTCCATCTGTGGGCCGAGGAATGGGAGGGCATGGGAACCGGTCTTTTCCCCGTCGCCATCGACTTCGCGGCGGAACTGCAGACGTTCGGCACCGGCGGCCGCATCGCGGTGGATGATCTCGTGAAATACGTCCGGTCGCTGAATCTGCAGCAGACGGGGTTTGCCTTGGAAAACCATTATGGCAAACTGCTGGAGCAGATCGAGCCGATCCACAAGCCTTGAAGCGCAAATCCGAAAATGCGGCGGGTGCCGAGCGGATTCGCAATGGAACCGGGCGAGCGGATGTTGACCAATTTGGATGAAAAAAACGGAACCAGAAGACCCGATCAGTGAAACGGGCTGAAAGGCAGCCCGTTTCTCCGCATGGGGTTTCCGGGTTCCGTTTTTTTTTTGAAAAACGCATACGTCACACATAAATCCGATAATGGCCGCTCAGCGCGAGAAGCGAGAAGAAGTACAGGCAATTGTCGTAATAGCGCCGCACGCCTTTGCGCAGCGGCGTGTTCCAGAACCGGCGCACGAACGCCTCGGCGTTCGGTCCGCCGGCGGCAAGCGACGCCGCGGCGTTGGTGGCGAGCAGACCCACCGGATGCAGCGCCGGTTCATCGAAGGGCGTGCCGTCCAGATGATAGCGGCGGTAGTCGGCAGGGTCGATTCCGGCAAAGAAACGCTGGATCCGCTCGCACAGGTCCACCGCCCAATCGTCCGCCCGGAACCATTCCCAGTCCAGCGCCACGTTGAGCGCCACCCGGTACGAATCGCTGAAGAAGTACTGGAACTTCTCGTGGGATTGGGTACGCGGCGTGCCGTCATAGTTGGCGTATTCCGGCGCGAGGCCGGTGACGGGGTGGCACGCCTTTTTCAGATAGGCGCGGCTTGCCGCGGCGGCTTCCTTCCAGAACGGCCGGTCCCGTTCGTCCGCCCACAGCGCGAACAGTTCGTAAAAGTGGGGCAGATGGTAGGACGGGTCGCTGAAGTCCACCTCCGGCACGAACTTGATCAGTTTCGTGGCGGGGTCCCACATCGGATGCCCCTCGTCCTCTTCCCCCTTGTGCACGCAGGCGCGCAGAATCGTTCTCGCCTGCTCCGCGTAGTTGAACGGCTCTTCGCCGTCCCCCCAGCGGTTCGAAGCGAAGAACAGCGCCATGGCGAAATATTCCTCCCCGTCCGGCGCCGGTCCCTGCGAAATGCGGGTGCCGTCGGGTTTGGCATGCCAGGCGAAATAATCCTTGTACCGGCCTTCCCGGTGCTGCATGAAGTCCTTCGCAAACAGCCAGATGCGGTCGAACAGGTCCTTGCGGTCCATTTGCACCGCCATCATCATGCCGTAGGACAGCCCTTCCGTGCGCACGTCCAGGTTGCCGGTATCGAGCAGATACCCCTTGTCCGGGCCCAGCTCATAATAGATTCGCGTCTCTTCGTCGCCGAAAAACAGTTCCTCGAACGTCCGCTCCACCTTCTGCCGGACGGCCTTCTCATCGTAGCCGAATTCCGCAAACACGTTGCGGTACCGTCCGGTGTGGAAAGCGCCCTGCTGTCCGTTCATCGCCCAACATTCCGCCTTTCGGTGAAGTTTCGGAGAATTCCGGGAAATCCGGAAGCGGCATGGAGCGGCTTCCGTTCCATGTTTCATTGTAGCACAGGCCGGAGCACAAAAAGTTTAGCCCGTACCGGGAAAAAGTTTAGCATTTTCGGACAGCGGCGCCGCACGCACCCGAATCCCGCATTCTATTTTACAATTGATAAACGGGATTCCACGAATTATATATACTGGAAATAGAAGAGATTCTGTAGCTTCAAATGGAAGAGGGGGGGTTCGCCGCCCATGCGGCGACTGCTGATCGGTTTTCTGTGCGCGGCCTTTTTCGCGATTTCGGCCATGACGATCCAGACGCTCGGCCGCGTCTTTTCGTTCGATGCGCCCGTGCCCGCCGCTTCCCGGGAACCGATGGACAAGCCCCGGATCGTGCTCATTTCCCGGGAACGGGACACGCCGTTCTGGCGCGAACTGGAGAGGGGCGCGTTCGAGGCGGCCGGGCGGCACGGCGTCCAGCTGCAGGCATGGGGGTCCTTCGGCTTGTACGAAGCGGATTTCCTGCGCAACCTGGAGCTTGCCATCGCGTCCCGGGTGGACGGCATCATCGCCCAGGGGCTCGACAACGACGACTTCAAGAAACTGACCGCCATCCGGGCGGCGGAAAACGGCATCCCGGTCATTACCGTCGGCAGCGACGTTCCCGTCGCCGAGAGCATGCGGCGCACGTACGTCGGTTCCGACCACCGGGCCGCCGGACGGTTGGTGGCGGAAAGGCTGGCGGAAGATCTGGGCGGCGCCGGCCGGGTGGTGGTGCTCACGAGCGAGCGGCCGGAACATTTCGAACGGGAGCGGCTGGCCGGCATCCTTTCGGTGACGGAGCGGTTTGACGGCATCGTGGTGGAAACGGCGTCATCCGGCAGCGCCAACGACGAGCTGGCGCGGGTCGTGCGCGACCGGCTCAACGCCCATCCGGACACGAAGGCGTTCGTTTCCGTCGCCTACCATAACGCGGGCGTTATCGCCCGTGAAATCGGCCGGCGGTTCCGTGCGGCGGATTTCTGCCTGTACGCATTCGACGAAAATCCGGAGACGGTCCAGCTTTTGCGGGACGGCATCCTCCGCGGCATCGTCGCCCAGGATCCGTACCGCATGGGGGAGTGGAGCGTCAGCCTGATGGTGCGCTGGCTGGATGGCGTCGACCTTCCCCTCGACATGGACGGGTATTTCACCGACATCCGGCTCCTCACCCGGGAGGCGATGCCATGACGAGCATCCAGCACAAAATCTGGCTGCTGTGCGGCATCGTCCTTTGCGCCATGGGCATCATCTGGGGGCTTCTCGTCTATTGCAACCAGCTCGTTCTGGAACAGTACAACGGCATCCTGCAGCGGTATTTGCGCATGAACGAAGCAAGCGAGCGGAGCCAGCGGGCCGTGGCGGCGCTGAACGAATACATGCTGGCGCCGGATGACGAGAAGCGCCGCAGCCTGGACCGGGCGGTCCGCGAGCTGCGGGACGCGAGAGCCGGCATGGCCGGGCTGTTGAATGAAGAAAACGCCTTTCTGCTGGCCAACCACATGAATCTGATGGACAGCCTGGACGACGCCATCCGGCGGACCGTCATGCTCAGCGGCATGGACAACGGCGATCAGGCGGCGGCCTTCTTCGGGCAGGCGGCGCGCTATGCCGGATACATCTCGGAGACGACGCTGTCGTTGATCGGCCACGAACTGAGCGCCTATGACACGTTCTACCGCGGCATCATGGAGCAGAGCCGGGAAATCCGCAAGCTCGGGTTTCTCGTGCTCGGCCTTGTGCTGATGGTGCTCCTGGCCTTCGCCTGGTGGCTGTCCCGCGGCATCACCCGGCCGATCCAGAAGCTGACGGCGGCGGCCCGGGAACTGTCCCGCGGCCGGTTCGACCGGCCCGTCGAAATCGAATCCAACGACGAGATCGCCTTCCTCGCCCGCACCTTCGACCGGATGCGGATCAGCATCAACGACCTGTTTCTCGAGATCCGGAAGAAGGCGCAGCTGGAGGCGGAACTGGACCGAAAGCCGGCTGCTTCTCCGGGAAAGCCAGCTGCGCAGCCTGCAGAGCCAGATCAATCCCCATTTCCTGTTCAACACGCTGGATACGCTGGCCAAGAAGGCGTTCCTGGAAGGGGCGGAAGAAACAAGCGACCTGATCGCAAGCGTGGCGTCGCTCATGCGGTACAACCTGCGGCGGCTCGACCGGGCGGTGACGCTGCAGGAAGAAGCGGAAATGGTGGCCCAGTACGTGGCGATCCATCCGCATGAAAACGATGTTCGTGTTCGTGCTGTGCAACACGCTGGCCGCCGTCGCCGGCCTCGTGCTGGTGGCCCGCCTCAACGCGGCCACGATGAGCGCCGGCAGCATGTACGAGCTGGACGCCATCGCGGCCTGCGTCATCGGCGGCACGAGCCTGGCGGGCGGAACGGGCACGATCGCCGGCGCCCTCGTCGGTGCCCTGGTGATGGCCAGCCTGGACAACGGCATGAGCCTGATGAACATGGAAAGTTTCTGGCAGTACATCGTCAAGGGCGCCATTCTGGTCCTGGCGGTGTATCTGGACATCGCCAGCCGCAACCGGAAGAAGAAGGCGGGCTGAAGGCGGACGGGCCTTCCCGGGAAAGGCAAATGCCGGCCCGCGAAACGGCAAGCGCCGATACGCGAAAAACCGCGCGGATCCGATCCCGCTGCCGAGACGGGGAACATTGTGGTATAGTGTTGGGTAGTTGCCAAAGCAGCGGACAAGCGAAGCAAAGGTCCGATGCGGCGTCTTCCAAAAGGAGAGGATCGGCGGCATGCAACCGGAAGTGGTGACGTTCGGCGAATCGATGGCGCTCCTGATGCCTCCCGCGGGCCGCGGGATCGAGCGGGCGGCCGTCCTGGACAAAGGGTTTGGCGGCGCGGAAAGCAACGTGGCCATCGGCCTGGCGAGGCTCGGCCACAAAGCGGGCTGGTTCGGCCGGCTCGGGGCGGATCCCCTGGGCACGTACATTCTGAAAAGCATCCGCGGGGAAGGCGTGGACGTCTCCCGCGCCAAGCAGTCCGCCGACGGACCGACCGGCCTGATGTTGCGCGAGACGGCCGGCGGCCGATCGTCCGTCTACTATTACCGGCGCGGCTCCGCCATGAGCCGGATGACGCCGGACGATCTCGATCCGGCCTACATCGCCGGCGCGAAAATCTTGCACGTGACCGGCATCACCCTTGCCCTGAGCGAATCGTGCCGCCGGACGGTGGAAGAGGCGGTTCGCATCGCCCGGGAAAACGGCGTGAAGGTGAGTTTCGACCCGAACCTGCGGCTGAAGCTGTGGAGCGCGGAGGAGGCGAGGGAGGCCATCCTGCCGCTGGCCGGACAGGCCGACTATTTCCTGCCCGGGCTGGATGAGCTGAAATTGCTCCTTGGCACCGACGACACGGACCGGATGGTGGAATATGCGCACGGGCTCGGAAACGTCACGGTGCTGAAGGGCGTCGGCGGGGAAAACTGGGTCGTGGAAGGCGGCCGCGTGGCGAAGGTGCCGTTCGTGCCCGTGGAACGGGTGGTGGACACCGTCGGAGCCGGGGACGCCTTCTGCGCCGGCTTCCTGTCGGGCATCCTGTCCGGGGCCCCGCCGGAAGAAGCCGTCCGCCTCGGCAGCCTGCTCGGCGCGATGGCGGTACAGACGGTCGGGGACTGGGAAGGGCTTCCGACCCGGGACGAAGTGGAGGAGGCGCTTGGGCGCCGCCGGCATACGGAACGATGAATGCGCCTGCCCGAAAGCGGCCCGTCCGGCCGCCCGGGCAGGCGTTTTTCCAGTTCAAGTCAGGCCTTCTTCCGAGTTGCGAAACGGGGGAAATCCGTATAAGATAAAGGTAACTAAAGGTTTCAGACAATTCCGACAAAACCTGCGCCTAGCTGGAGGGGATTGTTGTGAACAGGAGCTACGAAGTGGAATACTGCAACCTGGAGCTTCGTTTTGACCGGCGCAACATCCAGGATCTGATCCGGAATCTGATCCAGGAAGGGTATTCCCTGTACTGGAGCGACAGCGGGCAGCAGCTGATCCTTTCGATCCGGGCCGGGCGCAAACTGTTGAAACTGAAATTTCAGCGGGTGGCTAGACAAATATAAAATCGTNGGCGACTACACGCTCCGGGACGAGAAACTGNCCGAAGTGATGGAGCGGCTCATCAACGATTCGAAGGGCCATGCCGTGGTCAAGCGGTTCAAGGACCGGCAAATCCTCATCGAGAACATCATGTTCGGCAAAACGATCCGCATGGTGGAGATCACCGGACCGGAGCAGAAGGTCATTTTCCAGAAGCACGGCCAGGTGACGACGGAAGACATGATCCGGGCCTTCAAATCGACGCGGGCGGAACGGCGCATTCCGGTGCTCCGCCTGGAACTGGACTACGAACTGGCCTGCTACCACGAGGCGCTCCAGGCGGGGGACGAGGAACGCATCCGGACGTCCAGGGAAAAACTGGAAGCCCTCCGGCAGGAAATGCTGCTTCTCGAAATGTGACGGGTGCAGGAAGCGCCCGGCGGCCTCAAAGCCGCCGGGCTTGCTGCTTTTTCGGACGTCCTGCGCGGGCGTTGCCATTTCTTCGCGCGTCAGTTCACATTTGCCAAATAAAATTGTACAATAGGAAACGTTGAACTGGCCGATGACGGCGGCATATGGCCGCGCCGGCGCCGGAACGGGCCGCGGGCGGCCGGATGCCGATCCAGGAGATCCGTATTTTCGCAAAAAAAAGGCGGGGTGGAGACGATGGCAAAAATCGCACATTGGCGTGATCGGGCTGGCGGTGATGGGGAGAAACCTGGCGCTCAACATCGAAAGCAGGGGCTACACCGTTTCCGTATACAACCGTTCGCGCGAGAAAACCGACGATCTGCTGAACGGGCCGGGCAAGGGGAAAAACCTGGTCGGCACGTACACGCTGGAGGAGTTCGTCGCCTCCCTGGAGAAACCGCGCAAAGTGCTGCTCATGGTGATGGCCGGCGCGCCGACGGACGCCATGATCGACCAGCTGGTGCCGCTCCTCGAGGAAGGCGACATCATCATCGACGGCGGCAACGCCCACTTCCCCGACACCCAGCGGCGCAACAAAATGCTGGCGGAGAAGGGCATCCGCTTCATCGGCGCCGGCGTGTCGGGCGGCGAGGAAGGCGCCCTGAAGGGACCGGCCATCATGCCGGGCGGCCAGCGGGACGCTTACGAGCAGGTGGAGCCGATCCTGACGGCGATCGCCGCCAAGGTGAACGGCGACCCGTGCTGCACCTACATCGGGCCGGACGGCGCCGGCCATTACGTGAAAATGGTGCACAACGGCATCGAATACGGCGACATGCAGCTGATTTGCGAAGCGTACCAGCTGCTCCGGGACGTGCTCGGCGCCTCGGCGGAGGAGCTGCACGAAATCTTCGCCGAATGGAACAAGGGCGAGCTGGACAGCTATCTGATCGAAATTACCGCGGATATTTTCCGCCACAAGGATCCGGAGACGGGCAAACCGATGGTGGACGTCATTCTGGATGCCGCCGGCCAGAAGGGCACGGGCAAGTGGACAAGCCAGAGCGCCCTCGACCTCGGCGTGCCCCTGTCCATCATCACCGAATCGGTGTTCAGCCGCTTCATCTCGGCGATGAAGGCGGAGCGCGCCGAAGCATCCAAAAAGCTGGGAGGCCCCGCGCCCAAACCGTATGTCGGCGACCGGGCCGCCTTCATCGAAAAGGTGCGCCAGGCGCTCTATGCCAGCAAAATCTGCTCCTATGCCCAGGGGTTTGCCCAGATGCGGGCGGCGTCGGAGCATTACGGCTGGAACCTGCAATACGGCAACATCGCCATGATTTTCCGCGGCGGCTGCATCATCCGCGCGCAATTCCTGCACCGGATCAAGGAAGCCTACGACCGGAATCCGGACCTCAAGAACCTGCTGCTTGACGACTATTTCGGCGGCGTCGTGCAAAAGTACCAGGACGCCTGGCGGGAAGTGGTCGCCGAAGCGGTGAAGCGCGGCATCCCCGTGCCGGCCTTCTCGAGCGCCCTGGCCTACTACGACAGCTACCGGTCGGAACGGCTGCCGGCCAACCTGCTGCAGGCGCAGCGCG